>Ga0102589_1000267_pt1 | contig 127107 bp, 116 predicted proteins | sample AraplaMF_Col_mLB_FD_76858 | JGI IMG/M metagenome (GOLD analysis project Ga0102589, IMG submission 76858) | Arabidopsis root microbial communities from the University of North Carolina, USA - plate scrape MF_Col_mLB | ecosystem: Host-associated > Plants > Roots > Endosphere | place: USA...
GATCTTTGCGAATCTGGTGCTGGCCGACGAAGTCAATCGTTCACCGGCCAAGGTGCAGGCCGCATTGCTCGAAGCCATGGAAGAGCGTCAGGTCACGGTGGGCGGCACCACGCACAAGCTGGAGCCGCTGTTTCTGGTGATGGCGACGCAGAACCCGATCGAGCAAGAGGGCACCTATCCACTCCCCGAGGCCCAGATGGACCGGTTCCTGATGCATATCGGCGTGGGCTATCCGGAGGCGGATGCCGAGGCCGATATCGTCCGGCTGGCGCGGCAGGAGGAAGCCGGGGCCGGGGCGAGTGGTCAGGCGCAAGCGATACGGCTGGCGCCGGCCACGATCTTCTCGGCGCGGGCGGAGATCCACGAGGTACATGTCAGCGACGCCGTGGCGCGTTACGAGGTGGCACTGGTGCAGGCCACGCGTACCCCCGCGCCGGTGGATGACGACCTCGACAAGTGGATCCAGATCGGCGTGAGTCCACGCGGATCGATCGGGCTGGACAAGGTGTCGCGTGCCTACGCGTGGTTGCACGGACGGGATTTCGTGACGCCCGAGGACGTACAGGCGGTGGTGCACGACGTCTTTCGGCATCGGCTCATCCTGTCATACGAGGCGCACGCCGCTGGCATTGGTGCCGATGCCGTGCTCGACCGCCTGGTGCAGCGGGTGGCGGTGGCGTGAAGGCAGGGAGATGCCGATGCGCTTGCCTTTCCGTGCCATCGCCCGCGCCGCGCCCGCCGCCAGGCATGGCGAGGTCTCGCAGGTATCCCAGCCCGCAGCCGGTGTCAGCGTGGACGTGGCTGCGCTTGCGGCGCTGGAAGCTGCGGCGCGAGACTTCCATTTTCAGTCGCGCCAGCCCGGCCACAGCGTGCTGGCCGGGCGTCACGCGTCCAAGGTGCGGGGACGTGGCCTGAGCTTCGAGGAATTGCGCCTCTACCTGCCCGGTGACGATATCCGCAGCATGGACTGGCGCGTGACCGCGCGCACCGGCCAGCCGCATGTGCGTGTCTACACCGAGGAGAAGGATCGCCCGGTGCTGTTGGTGGTGGACCAGCGCATCAACATGTTCTTTGGCAGCCGGCGGGCGATGAAATCTGTCAGCGCAGCCGAAGCAGCGGCGCTTGCCGCGTGGCGCGTGCTGGCCGAGGGCGACCGCGTGGGCGGCATCGTGTTCGGCGACGAGGGGGCCGAGGTATTCGTGCCGCGCCGCAGCCGCGATGCCGTTCAGCAATTGCTGGGCGGCATCGCGCGCTTTAACCAGTTGTTGCGCGCCGATGCCCGGGCAGGGCGCTCGGCAGCGCAACTCAATGCGGCGCTGGAGCGCGCCGTCAGCATGGCGCGCCACGACTGGCTGATTATCGTCATCAGCGATTTCGATGGCCACGATGCCCGCACGCGTGACCTCATGCTGGAAATGGCCGCGCACAACGACCTGCTGACCATCCTGATTCACGATCCGTTCCTGAGCGAGTTGCCGGCCTCGGGCCAACTGGTGGTCAGCGACGGAGAATTGCAGGTGGAACTGGGCTTCGGCCATGCCGCTACGCGACGCAGCATTGCGGGATTCGTCGATGAACATGCCAGGGCGCTGCTCGACTGGCACCACGCCATCGGCGTGCCGCTGTTGCCGCTCTCGGCTGCCGAGGAGACCGCGCTGCAACTGCGGCGTCTGCTGGGCCGCCCGCTGCAGCAGGCGCCAGCACGGCAACGCATGGGAGTGGCGCGATGAGTCTCACGCACAGCACGGCGGATGGCGCGGAAGTGCCGACCCTTGCGACGTTGGCCGATGTGGTCACGCCGCCGCCGCCATCGTGGATGCCGCAGACCATCGGTTGGCCGATTGTGGGTGTCTTGCTGCTGTTGCTGCTGGCGTGGATGGCTTGGCGTGCGTGGCGACGCTATCGCGCCAATCGATATCGCCGCGAGGCACTGGCCGAGCTGGGCACGCTCGATCCCGCCATGCAGGCCGCTACGTTGCGGCACATGGCGGCATTGCTCAAGCGCACGGCATTGGCCGCGTGGCCCCGCACGGAGGTGGCCAGTTTGACCGGAACGAGTTGGGTGGCATTCCTGCAGGCGCACGCCGGATCGGCGAAGGACGCGGTGCCAGTGCTTTCGGCGTTGGTCCACGACGCGGAGTATCGCGATGACACCGTGCTCGCGCAGTGGCCCGTCGCACAGGTGCAGGCCGTGGCTGGCGCGTGCCGACGCTGGATTGCGGAACACCATGTACCAGTTTGACTATCCGTGGGCATTTGTCCTGCTGCCGCTGCCATGGCTGCTGTGGTGGTGGCTGCCGCCGTATCGCGAGGAAAGCCCGTCGGTGCGCCTGCCGTTCTTTGGCGAGGTGGCGCGTGCCGCCGGCCTGACCCCCGCCAGTGGCGCGGTGGTGCCGCGTCGCAACCGGCTGCAATGGGTGCTGGCGCCGATGGCGTGGGTGCTGGTCATTACCGCATTGGCCCGGCCGCAGTTTCTGGAGGCGCCCATCGAGAAGGTGCAGCCGGCGCGCGATTTGCTGATCGCGCTGGATCTGTCGCAATCCATGGATACGAAGGATTTTCGTGATCCGTCCGGAGCGCTGATTCCGCGCGTGGCGGCGGTGCGGCAAGTGGTGAGCGGATTCGTGAGCAGGCGGCCCGGTGACCGCATCGGCCTGATCGTGTTTGGCGACGCGCCATATCCCTTGGCGCCGTTCACGATGGACCACCGGCTGGTGCAGACGCTGATCGGTGATCTGCTGCCGGGCATGGCGGGACCAAGCACCGCACTGGGCGACGCCATCGGGCTGGGCATCAAGATGTTCGAGCACAGCGACGCCCCTGAAAAAGTGCTGATCGTGCTGACCGATGGCAACGACACCGCCAGCCGCATGCCGCCGGAGCGCGCCGGGGATATCGCGAAAGCACGCAAGGTGGTGGTGCATACCATCGGCATTGGCGACCCCAATGCGACTGGCGAGGAGAAGGTCGATCTCGGCGTGTTGCAGCGCGTGGCTGCGCAGACCGGTGGCAGGTACTTCTTCGGTGCCGATCAGGCGGGGCTGGAGACGATCTATGCAACGCTCGATCAAATTACGCCGCATCGGCAGAAAACGCTGTCATGGCGCCCGCGACGCGAACTGTTCATGTGGCCGCTGGGCGGCGCGCTGGCGCTGGTGCTGTTGTATCAGGCGTTGATGTTCGGATACTCGATGTGGGCATCGCGCCCGCGCCGCGCGCTGGAATGATGCCAGCCATGCTCGATACGCTCTCGCACTTTCATTTCCTGCGTCCCTGGTGGCTGCTGGTTTGCGTGCCCGCCGTGTGGCTCGTGTGGGCGGTGCAACGTCGTGGCGATGTGCGCAGGCGCTGGCGCAAGACCATCGCGCCGCACCTGCTCGATGCCCTGATGATCGGCGAGCGTCACCGGGTGACATGGCGGCCCGTGCATCTCGTTGCGCTACTGCTCGTGCTTGGCGCGGTGGCGTTGGCGGGCCCGAGCTGGAAGCAGGAAAGGCCGCCGTTCCTCGACGACCGCGCCCCGCTGGCGATTGCCGTGGACCTGTCGCGCAGCATGGATGCCGAGGACGTGACGCCTACGCGGCTGGAGCGCACCAAACTCAAGATCAAGGCGCTGCTCAAGCGCCGTGACGGTGGCCGTACGTCGCTCTATGCATACGCGGGTTCGACGCATCTGGTGCTTCCGCTGACGGACGATGCCCAACTGCTGCAGACCTTTGTGGATGCCTTGCAGACCCGCATCATGCCAGTGCCGGGACGAGACATGGCTCAGGCGCTGCGCACCATCGACGCCGATCTGGCGCGCGAACCCGTGCCTGGGACCATCCTCTTCATCACCGATCAGGTGGACCCTGCCGCTGCGTCAGCCTTCCGTGCGCAGGCCGGCAGCGGTCGCAGCCAGCCGGTGTTGCTGGCCATCGGCACGGAGCAGGGCGGCCCGCTGCGCAATGTCGGGGGAGGCGAGGGGAGTGTTGTCGAACAGGATGGCGCGCCGATGTTCGCACGGCTGGACGTGGCGGCGTTCAAGCGCTTCGGCGATGACAGCGGGATACCCGTGGCCACGTTTACACCGGGCAGCGACGATGACGTGGCCTGGGTACAGCGCCATGTGGTGGCGCATCTGGAGCGTGTGCAGGCTGGCGACCGTACGCGCTGGGCCGATGAGGGCTGGTGGCTGATGCTGCCGATCACGCTGCTGGCGATGCTCTGGTTCCGCAAAGGCTGGACTGTCCGCTGGATCACCGGGTTGCTTCTCGCCATTGTGCTGGCTGCGCCGCAGCAGGGCCTCCACGCGCAAGAGGCTGCCGAAGCCAGGCGCCAGTGGCATTTCGCAGACCTGTGGCTCACGCACGATCAGCAAGGCCGCCTGGCCTTCGAGCGAGGCGATTTCGCGCACGCTGCGAAGCTGTTCGACGATGCCATGTGGCGTGGCATCGCCCAGTACCGCGCCGGCCAATACGGTGAGGCGGTGCAGAGCTTTGCACGGGTCGATTCTCCGCAAGCCCTATACAACCAGGGCAATGCGCTCGCACGGCAGGGTCAGTACGCACAGGCGGCGGCGCGTTATCGACAGGCGCTCAAACGCCAGCCCCAGTGGCCGGCTGCCACAGCCAATCTGGCGCTGATGGAGACGCTGCTGAATCAGCAGAAACCAAAGGACAAGCCCGATCCCGACGATCAGGAGGAACCCCCAGACATCCCGCCGGATGCGGTCAAGCTCGATGCCGAGAAGCCTCCGCCGCAGCAGGGTGGAAAGTCCATGCGCATTGGCCCGGCGCAGGACGCCGAAATGTGGATGCGCGCCATCCAGGTCACGCCGACTGATCTGCTGCAACGCAAGTTCGCCTTGCAACGCGGGCAGCCCGCCCCTGAGCCGAAACCGTGATGCAACGACATCTCGCCGCGCTGCTCCTGATCGTGATCGCATGCCTGCTGCCCATCGTGGCGCTTGCCGCTGCCGAACCCATCATCCGCGTCGAGGTCGGCGCGCAGCAACCCGTGCGCGTGGGCCAGCAGGTCAGCATCGATGTCACCATCCTCGCGCCCAACTTCTTCATGTCGGCGCCGGCCTTCCCGGTGTTGCAGGTGCCAGGCGCGGTGGTCACGATGCCCGACGAGCGCGCGCTGAACAGCACGGAAACCATCAACGGCGTGGCCTATGCGGGCATCCGCAAGTCCTACGCATTCACGGCCGAACAGGATGGCGATTTCGAGCTGCCAGCCACGACGGTGCGGTTCACCTATGCGGACGACAACGGCGCACCGCGCGAAGGCAGCGTCAGTTTCCCGCCGACCCGCATTCGCGCGGGCGCTGGCGGCACTGTGAACGCAGGCGGGCCGAAGCAGCCGCTGGTCCCGGTAGCACGGCTGGTGGTGACGCAGGCACTGGACCACGCGCTCGACAAGGGCTCGGTGGCCCTGCGCAAGGGCGATGCGCTGGTGCGTACCGTCACGACCTTCGCGCCACAGACGCAGGCGATGCTGATCCAGCCGCCGCATGCGCCGGCGCCATCGGGTGTGCGCGTTTTTCAGGCCGATCCGCGCCTATCGGACAACGCCAGAACCACGGCGGGTCCGGGCGGTACGCGCGTGGACACCATCACCTATGTCTTCGAACGCACCGGCAGCTATGTGCTGCCACCCGTGACGGTCGATTGGCTGGACCCAACCTCGGGCCGCCCCGCGACTTCGCAAGCGGCGGCCATCAAGGTGGAGGTATCGTCGGGGCATGCGGACGGAGCGCTGGCGCCGGATGGCTCCGCTTTCGGGTGGCTGGGCGAAGGCGGCTCGTTCTGGCGAATCGTGATTGGATGCGTGTGTGTGCTGTTGGCCGCGATGGTGGCCATGCTGGCGTATCGGCATGGTCGTCCGATGCTGGCGCGATGGCGCCAGTGGCAGGCCGAACGTTCGCGCCGTCGCGCAGAAAGTGCCGAGTTTCGGCCGGCTTCGGTGCTAAGGGCTTGTGCGGCAAGCGATGCAGCAGCGGCCTATCTGGCACTCGGTGATTGGACCCGTGCGGCACATGGCATGCCGCTCGACGTCTGGGCAGCCTCGACGGGCGATGCCTCGCTGATGGAGGCGGTGACAACACTTCAGCGACACCTGTACGGCGCGAGGTCCGAATCAGATGTGTGGAATGGCAAGCCGCTGGCGGAGGCGTTGCAGCGTCATGCCGCAACGCCGCAGACGCGTCGGCATCCGCCAGCCGCGTCTGCGTTGCCTCCCCTCAATCCTGCCAAGGCAGTCAATCCGCCGTGATGTTGCCGGTCTGGATCACCTTCTTCCAGCGCGCGAACTCCGACGCCTGGAACGCCGTGAACTGCTCCGGCGTGTTGGCCACCACTTCAAAGCCCAGTTCGAGCAGCTTGGGCTTGACCGCCGGATCGTTCAACGCAGCCACTGTGGCGCTGTGCAGCTTGGCCTTGATATCGGCGGGCAGGCCCTTGGGAGCGGCGATGGCTTGCCATGAGTACACGGTCACGCCCTTGTAGCCGAGTTCTTCCATGGTGGGCACATCCGGCAGGATCGGGGAGCGCTTGCTGCTGGTGATGGCCAGCGCGCGCAACTTGCCGCCTTTCAGATGCGGCACGGCCGTGTTGATGTTCATGAACGTGGCATCCACCTGGCCGCCGAGCAGGTCGTTCAGCGCCGGTGCGCCGCCCTTATACGGCACATGGGTGCCGGTGGTATTGGTCTGCTGCCAGAACAGTTCGGCGGTCAGATGATCGCTGGTGCCATTGCCAGCCGAGGCGAAGGTCATCTTGCCCGGATTGGCCTTCTCGAAATTGATCACGTCCTGCAGGGACTTGTGTGGCGATGCCACGGGCACGGCCAGGACGTTGGGCGCTTGCACGGCCACGCTGATGTAATCGAAATCCTTGGTCGGATCGTAGCCAGCGGTCTTGGTCAGGTGCGGACCGATCACGAACGGACCCAGCGACGAGACGAACAGCGTGTAACCGTCGGCCGGCGCGCGTTTGGCGGCGGCGGCACCGATCATGCCGGCTGCGCCGGGGCGGTTGTCCACCACGAAGCTGCCGCCGAACGTCTGCTGGAACTTCGCGCTCAGGATGCGCGCGACGTTGTCGGTGGACCCCCCCGGCGGGAATGGGACGATCATCGTGACCGGCTTCTCGGGCCATGCGGCGTGGGCGCCGGCCATTGTGGCGCCCAGCAACAGCGATACCAGAAGTTTCTTCATGGGTTGTCTCCTCTTGTGGTGTTGGCTTATGCGTTGAACTCGGCCTGCTCGCGCGTCCAGGCGCGGGCCTGTTCGCTGACAGTCAGCCCCAGGCCGGGGCGGGTGGGCACCTTGATCCGGCCATTGCCGATCTCAAGACGCTCGTTGAACAGCGGTTCCAGCCAGTCGAAGTGCTCGACCCAAGGCTCGCGCGGATAGGCTGCGGCCAGATGGACGTGCAGTTCCATGGCGAAGTGGGGGGCGATCATCAGGCCCGCGTGGTCGGCCAGTGCGCAGACCTTCAGGAACGGCGTGATGCCGCCCACGCGCGGCGCGTCGGGCATCAGGTAGTCAGCGGCGCGATGGCGGATCAGGTCCCAGTGCTCGGCGGCGCTCGTCAGCATCTCGCCCGTGGCGATCGGCGTGTCGAACTGTTGGGCCAGCGCGGCGTGGCCTTCGTGGTCGTAGGCGTCGAGCGGTTCCTCGATCCAGACGAGGTTGAATTCCTCGAAGATGCGGCACATGCGCTGCGCGGTGGGGCGGTCCCATTGCTGGTTGGCATCGACCATCAGCGGCACGGCGTCGCCCAGCTTCTCGCGCACGGCGGACACGCGCTGGATATCGATCTTTCGATCAGGCTGGCCGACCTTGAGCTTGATACCGCCGATGCCACGCTCCACGGACGCCGCGGCGTTGACCAGCAATTGATCGAGCGGCGTGTGCAGGAAGCCGCCCGAGGTGTTGTAGCAGCGCACGGAATCGCGGTGCGAACCCAGCAGCTTGGACAGCGACAGGCCCGCGCGCTTGGCCTTGAGATCCCACAACGCCACGTCGAACGCGCCGATGGCCTGCGTGGAGAGTCCGCTGCGACCTACCGAGGCGCCCGCCCAGCACAGCTTGTCCCAGAGCTTGGCAATATCGCTCGGGTCTTCGCCAATCAGCGTCGGAGCAATCTCGCGCGCATGCGCGAACTGGCCCGGGCCACCGGCACGCTTGGAATAGCTGAAGCCCAGCCCCTCATGGCCATTCGCCGTGCGGATCTCGGCGAAGAGAATGGCTACCTCGGTCATCGGCTTCTGACGGCCCGTCAGCACCTTGGCATCGCTGATCGGCGTGGCCAGCGGCAGGTAGCAGGACGACAGACGAATGGATGTGATGGCGTCGGCGGCGGGCAATGCGGTCATGGGATATCTGCTTCCTGTAATCAATCAGCGCGATGTCTGAGACTTCCGACATCGTATGACATCGTTGTCAAAAAAGGGCCGGAGTCCGGCCGGTACGTGTTGCCCAGGCGTTGCTATACTCCGGCCCGCCTGATGCATCACACCCTGTTGCGGCGCACAATATGCGCGAAATCCCCGTTTCATCCTGAAGGCGATGCTGGGGAAGACAGCAGGTCCGGAGAATGCTAACGTTGTCATTTTCATCGGTCAATCGCTATCGCGGCACTTGGCCTCATCGTTTACCCGCGACGCCCGGATTGGAAGTGGCGCGCAAACCGGGTCGGAAGACCCGCTGAACAGGCATGTCTGAAACATCCAGCGGCAAGTCCGTCACGCTGCACGACGTGGCACGCGAGGCCGGGGTCTCGCTGATCACCGCGTCACGCGCGCTCAGCAATCCCGGATTGGTGTCGGCCAAGACCATCGCCCGCGTGCAGGAAGCAGTGGCGGCAACCGGCTACATCCCCAATCTGCTCGCAGGCGGACTCAAGTCGCGCCGCAGCCTGACGGTAGCCGCGCTCGTGCCCAATATCGCCGTGGCGCAGTTCATTCCCACGGTGAAGGCGCTGACTGATGCGCTGGACACGGCGGGCTACCAGTTGATCCTTGGTCAGACCGGCTACGACCATGCGCGCGAGGAGGCGTTGCTGGGCACGATAATCAGCCGTCGTCCCGATGGCATCGTGGTGACGGGCCTGGTTCATTCGCAGACATCGCGCGACCTGCTGCGGCGTTCCGGTATTCCCGTGGTCGAGACCTGGGATCTGAGCGATCGGCCCGTGGACATGGCCGTGGGCTTTTCGCATCTCAAGGTGGGCAGTGCGGTGGCTGGCTATTTTCTGGGGAAGGGGTGGCGGCGCTTCGGCATTGCCACTGGCGACGATCATCGCGCGGCCGTGCGCCGCGAAGGCTTTGTCTCGACGCTCGGCCATGATGTGCCCACCGTGCGAGTGCCATCGCCCAGCAGTCTCGGACTGGGGCGCCAGGCGCTGCGCGAACTGCTGGCCCAGGACCCAAGGATCGAAGCGGTCTTCTGCAGCTCCGACCAACTCGCGCAAGGCGTGATGGAAGAAGCCCGCGCACGCGGCATGCGTGTGCCGCAAGACCTTGCAATCTGTGGTTTCGGCGATGCCGATTTTGCGGAGGACATGGCGCCAGCGCTCACCACCGTGCAGATCGACGGCGCGGCCATCGGCCAGCTTGCGGCGAATCTGGTGCTGACGCGCTGCCGTGGAGAGACGGTGGCCACACCCGTGGTGGATGTGGGATTCAGGATTGTGGAGCGGGAGTCGACCTGACGGCGGCGATGCGTTTCACGAACCCGATGTGAGCGCGGGAAACACCGTGGCCTTTCGTGCGCCGCCTTTGGATGGCAGTTCGATCAACACGCCCCCGGCGCTCTCGGCGTCGTGCCCCGTGAGGGCGGTGATGACCACCTGATGCGTGACGAACAGGTAGGGTCCGCCGCGCGGATCGAGTCCATCGACGTAGCGCGACAGCTTTTGCATCTGCGCGTCACGCGTGGCACGGTCGGCATTGAAAAACGAGTTCAGAAGCGGCTCGGTGTGTACCGGGCCGAGGTCCATCAGCCGTGCGGTGTCCTGACACCGGCACCACGCGCTGCTGGCGACTAGCGTGGGCCGGAATCTTGCCGATTTCAGGCGCTCGCCAGACAGCCTGGCCTGGCTGCGCCCCTGCGCGTCGAGATTGCGCTGCGTCGCGCAGTCGCCCAGCTTGAACTGATCAGGATCGCCGACACCCGGTGCGCGGGCGTGGCGCAGGACCAGCACGGTGTCTGGCTTTCCCAGTGCCGCCGGCAAAGCCGTGGTCTGCGCGCGGACCGGCGAGATAGTCAGCGACAGCCACGCAGCGGGCAGGGCGCAAACGAAGTGGCGGCGGGTCGGCATGGGGCGGCTCCATCGCGGGGGTGTCTTTCAAGATAGGCGATGGGGCTGGATGGCGACCAGGGTGGGAGGAAGTGGTCCGGCAAAACTGCCACAAACTGGCCCTGTGCGACATGCCAGTTTGCTTGCAGAATGTCTCCTGTCCCCGAGAACACACAGGCCACGACCCGCCATTCGTCATGTATATCCCCGCCCATTTTGAAATCCCCACGCTCGAGGCGATGCACGCGCTGATCGCCAGCCATCCGTTCGGCACGCTGGTCACCCACGGCAAGGGTGGTCTCGACGCGAACCACATCCCGTTCGAACTTGAACCCAGCCATGGCACCCACGGCCTGCTCAAGGCCCACGTGGCGCGCGCCAATCCGGTCTGGCAGGACGTGACGAACGGCGCCGAGGTCATGGTGATCTTCCGTGCCGGCGATGCCTATATCTCGCCGAACTGGTATCCGAGCAAGCACGAAGCCCACAAGCAGGTGCCCACCTGGAACTATCAGGTCGTCCACGCCCATGGCCGCATCACGATCCACGACGACGAACGCTACGTGCGCGGCGTGGTGGCGCGGTTGACCCGTACGCACGAAGCGACGCAGCCCAAACCGTGGCGCATGTCGGATGCCCCGAGCGATTTCATCGACACGATGGTCAAGTCCATCGTCGGCATCGAAATCGAAATCACGCGGATGGAAGGCAAATCCAAGCTTGGCCAGCACAAGGAGGCAAGGGATATCCGCGGGCCGGGCGAGGCGCTGGTGGCGCTGGGCAAAACGGAGATTGGTGAAGCGATGCTGGAGAGGGCGGAGGGGAAGGAGCGGGAGTAAGGGTTGCGATGATCGCCTCCCCCGCAAGCGGGAGAGGCGATCATCGGCGTCAAGCAGTTGAGCCGTATGCCGGCGAGGTTCACGCGAGGTAGCGCGGCGCCGGGGTGTTTTGCGACAGCACCCCGGACATTGCCTGACGCGCTGCCTCATAAGCTTGCCAGTGCTCGATCGCGTGCAGCGACGGGATCGTGATGAGTTCACCACGTTCGAAGCCAACCAGCGCCGCATCTACCATATCGGCCGCAGGCATCACGATTGATTGGTCGAGGTGTTCCACCGGCAGGCCGCCGGTTTCCCAGAAGTCCGTCGCCGTTGCGCCCGGCAGCACGGCCTGCACGCGCACCCCCTTGCTGGCGAGTTCGTGATGCAGTGACTGGCTGAAGGCCTGCACGTAGGCCTTGCTGGCGCCGTACACACCGTTAAGCACTTCCGGCGCGATGCCGACAATCGACGCGATGTTGATGAACGCGCCCTTGCCGCGTGCCACGAAGCCCGGCGCGGCGGCATACGTCAGCCGCGTCAGCGCCGTCACGTTCAGTTCGATCATGCGCGTCATCTGTTCCACATCGCTGTCGAGCAACGGCGTATGCGTGCCGATGCCGGCGTTGTTGACGAGCAGCGTGATGCTGGCGTCGGTACGCAGCTTGTCTTCGACGGTGGCAAGCGAGGCGCGGTCGTTGAGGTCGGCGGGCAGCACTTCCACGGCGCGGCCGGTCTCGTCGGAAATGCGGCGTGCGAGGGCGTCGAGCTTGTCGCGGCTGCGGGCCACCAGGATCAGGTCATAGCCGCGGCGGGCGAGTCGGTCGGCGTAGATGGCGCCGATGCCCGACGATGCGCCGGTAACAAGTGCGGTGCCCAGGTGTTGCGTGCTGGTTTGCTGCGTCATGATCGAGACTCCATGCTTGGGATTTCAGGTAGTTCGGATGCGTGGCATCCATGTGAAGCATGGTAGGGTAGGGAGCGCGTGACTGAAATGACGTATATAGTCATGTTTTCGGTCATCGCCGGTCATCGCCTTTCTGGAGGTTCGTCATGCATCGCGTTGGATTTCTTTTGCCGGATGGCTTCCAGGTCATGACGCTGGCCGCACAAGCCGTCTTCGAGTACACCAATCTGTCGCTGGGCGAGCCGATATACCGGATCGAGAACTACTCGATACAGGGCGGCATGCTGCGGTCATCGCTTGGCATGGCTGTGGAGACGCGGCCCGCCAGCATGCGCCTGGCCGTGGACACCTGGATCGTGGCCGGTGTGGGCGATCCGGTTGCCACCCAGAGTACCGGGCCGATGCGCGAGTTCGTGGGAAAGGTGGCGGGCAAGGCGCGTCGTGTGGCGTCGATCTGCACGGGCGCGTTTGTGCTGGCGGAATCCGGCCTTCTGGCTGGACGCCGTGCCACCACGCATTGGGCATTTGCGCGCGATTTGCAGCGGCTGCATCCCGACGTTCGCGTGGAGGAAGACCGCATCCACATCGTCGATGGTCCGATCTGGACCTCGGCCGGCATGACCGCCGGTCTGGATCTGGCACTGGCGATGGTGGAGAAGGATCTCGGCGGCGAGATGGCGCGCTCGGTGGCGCACAAGCTGGTGATGTACCAGCGCCGGTCAGGCGGGCAGTCGCAGCATTCCGAACTGCTGGAGCTTGCGCCGAAGTCCGACCGTATCCAGAGTGCGCTCGAATTCGCGCGCAAGAATCTGCATCGGCCCCTGACTGTGGAAGATCTGGCCGAGTCCGTGCATCTGAGTCCGCGCCAGTTCAGCCGCGTGTTTACGGCCGAGACAGGACAGCCCCCCGCCAAGGCTATCGAGAAACTGCGGCTGGAGGCGGCGCGGCTGATGATCGAGCAGAGTCGCCATCCACTGGACGTGGTGGCAAAGGAAACCGGTTTCCGGGATCGCCGTCACCTGCGCGAGGCGTTCGTGCGCGGATTTGGGTTGCCGCCGCAGGCAGTGCGGCGGGAAGCGCGCGGCTGAGCACCGCGCGCTTTTATCGCTACCGCTTCATTAGCCGTCGATGCGCACCTGCACGCCATTGGCCGTGTAGATCGGCGTGACCTTGTAGCCATCTACGGCCACGGCGGTGAACTGGCCCTTGATGCTGCTGCCCGTCATGATGGCGACGGTATCGCCGGCCTTCGGCGCATACCCGTTGACGAACGCCACGCGCAGCGTGCCGCCAGCAATCGTCGTCAGGCCAGCCACGGTCATGCGGCCCTGGCCGTTGGGGCCCACGCGCAGGTCGAGCGTGGTGTTTGCCAGTTGGGTGTACTTGCCGGCGATGGCCACGCTGGCCGGGGCGTTGATGATGACGGAGCCGGCGCCGAGGTAGACATCGCCCGTGCCGAAGGCATTCACCGAAGCCGCTTCGAGCGCGCCGCCTGCCACCTGCGTGCCGCCGGAATACGTGTTGGCGCCGCCGAGCTTCAGGTTGCCGGTGCCCTTGAGCGTGAACTTGCCCGAGCCGCCGATGTTGTTGCGCCAGAGGTCGGCCGCGTGGAAGCCGCCGAGCGTGGCATCCATCGTCACCACGACATTGCCGTTGAAGGCGCCGTAACCATCGCCAGCAGCGAACAGGTTCAGGCGGCCCCAGCCTTCGGCATCGTCCATGACCGGATAACCCGAAGCAATCTCAGTGGTCTTCAGCACCACGCGGCGTTGATCGGCGCTCAGGTACGGGAAACGGGTTTCCAGCATGACTTCCGCCCCCTTGGGTACGACCGGCTCCAGCGTGGCCGAGCCGATCTGCGGGAAGCCGAACGTCATGCGGCGATTGAAGTTGGCCTTGTTGGTGGCGTAGTCGGTGAAGCGGTCATTGGCCGCCGTGCCCGACTGCGCGAACGTGCGGAAGGTGGCCGGCGTGGTGCCCGTAGCGGCCATCAGCGCCGTGTGGGCCTGCGTATAAGCGCTGGCCTTCAGCGCGGCGTTGGCCGGGATGTACAGGTTGGCGGCAGCCGAAGCAATGCCGAGCATACGGCCGCCGATAACGTCGAGCGGCGAATGCATGCCGGCGAGGATGCGGTTCTCACCGAGTTCCATGCCGCGCGTGAGCATTTCCTGGAAGCGTTCCGGCACCAGGTAGGCCATGACCACGGCATTGCGCAGCGCTTCGGCGGTATGGCCGCTGACAAAGCCGCCGTCGTTGTTGGGAGTCGGGCTGATAGCCGGCACCAGGGTCGGCGCCACCACCACGCTGCTGCTCCAGCGGTACGGACGTGCGTACTTGTAGAAGCGCTTGTTCGGCTCGGTCGAGGCATTGTCGCCAACCTTGTTGACCATCGTGATCACATCGCCGAACGTGGCATTGGCAGAGCCGGCCACACCGACGTTGTTGCCGCCATCGTCGTACTTGATGGTTGTGGCGTCAGCCGGGATGCTCGTGATCGTGGTGGTCTGCTGGGCGGCGGCGCGCCATGCAGCAGTGAGCGGACCCATGCCATCGGTCACGCTGTAGTTCTTGCCGCGGCGGTCGTCGTAGTAGGCAGCCTCGGCCTGCGCAGCCGTGCGTGCCGTGGTGGCGTCGATCACGTACTGGACGTTCGCGTTGTGGATGGCAGCGTTGACCACCGTGCCGCCCGGGGTGCCATCGCCTGGCAAGCCCGTCCATGACGAAGCCACCACCGCCGGGAACGCGCCGTCAGCCGGCGCCGTCTGCGCGGCATCGACGATACGCGTCAGCGGCTCCCACACGTTCAGGAATCCTTCCATCAGCCGCACACCGGAATTCGTCTCCAGCGTGGCGTACTTCGCTACACCGCGCTGGTTCGACGCGATGTCGTCCACAAACGGGGTCACCGAAGCTTTGACGGGCGCGCTATCCACGAAAGCCGGATCTGCCGGCGCGGCAGGCACGGCCAGCGGCGTGGTCGTCGTGCCACTGCTCTGCGTAGTGTTGTTGTCATCGCCGCCACAGGCGCCGAGCAGCAGGGCAAAACAGGCGACCGCGATGGCCGAGGGCATTCCGGGGGTGGAGAAAGACATGCTGGGTCCTTACGGCAAGGCCGTCGAAAAAGGACGAAGTTTCCGTAACGCGCGTTTCAAAAATGTGAATTTCACAATACATGTCGCCGAGGCCGGACTCTAATCGGACCTGAATCTTCCACGCAACCGATACGTGCGCCGGGCGCACTGCTCTGGCGCGGCCGCACTGAAACTGCGCTCTCCTGCTTTCCTTTCGGTTGTTTTTCTGTTGTGCGAAGTGATGTTTGCGGTCCTGCATCCCCGCTTTCCCCGTCCTGCATGGATTGGCATGGCTTATGCTTATGGGAAACATCAGGAAACTTTTGGGAAACAAAGGGGAGCCCTCGTGACTTATCCAGCAGCTATCTCGACACCGGTACCGGCCGCCGCGGCCGAATCCAACCTCGCCCGCGTACTGTTTGCGAGTTCGGTCGGCACCATCATTGAGTGGTACGACTTTCTGATCTACGGCACCGCGGCCGCGCTGATCTTCAACAAACTGTTTTTTCCGGCTGTGGACCCCGCGCTGGGCACGCTCGCGGCGCTAGGCAGCGCGGCGGTGGGCTTCCTGGCACGCCCGTTTGGCGGCGCGGTTTTCGGCTTCATGGGCGATCGGCTCGGCCGCAAGTCCATGCTGCTGATGTCCCTGCTGTTGATGGGAGTGGGTACGTTTGCGATCGGGCTTTTGCCCACCTATCAGCAGATTGGGATCTGGGCGCCGATCCTGCTGGTGCTGCTGCGTATCGTGCAGGGTATCGGCCTGGGCGGCGAATGGGGTGGCGCCGCGCTCATGGTGCTGGAACACTCGCCGAAACACCGGCGGGGCCTCTATGGCAGTCTGGTGCAGGTAGGCTTCCCGCTGGGGTTGATCCTGTCGACGGCGGTTTTCTGGTGGGTGTCCTCGTTGCCTGAAGAGGCGGTGATGAGCTGGGGCTGGCGCGTACCGTTCCTGGCAAGCGTCGTGCTGGTCGGACTCGGCAGTTTCGTGCGAATGCGCATTACGGAATCGCCTGTCTTCGAGGAGATGAAGGCGAAGAACGAGGTCGCGGCCAATCCGCTCAAGGAAGTGTTCACGCGCCATCGAAAGTCGTTCCTGGTGGCAATCGGCCTCAAGCTTTGCGAAGTATCGTGGGTCTACCTTCTGACGGTGTTCCTGGTGGTCTACGCCACGACGCATCTCGGGATACCCAAGAAGACCATGCTCAATGCCATCTTCATTGCGGCGGTCATCGAGGTTCCCTTCATGCCGCTGTTCGGGCTGCTGGCGGACCGCATTGGCCGCCGCCCGCTGTTCTTCATCGGTACCGCCTTCACTATCCTGTTTGCCTATCCGCTGTTCTGGATGGTCGATACCCGCGATCCAATGATGATCGTGACGGCAATCTCGTTTGCCCTGATCCTGGGTCAGGGCATGATGTTCGGCATTGAAGCCACGTACTTCCCGGAGCTATTCGGGGCCAGGGCGCGCTACACGGGTGCCTCGTTCGGTTTCCAGGTGGCCGCGGCCATCGGGGGCGGGCTCACACCGCTGCTAGCAACAATGCTGGCGGCCAGGTTTGGCGGTACCGGAGGCGTATCGATACTCCTCATCGGCATGGCGATCGTCACGTTCATTGCGACGTTGTTTGCCCGCGAGACACGCGACGCATCGATTTCGCAGGCGTGACAGCCAGGCAGCGCTGATGTAGACTTTTGTTTCCCATTGGGAAACATGTGTCTACCTAATGTCTCGGCTTGTTGCCGCCACCCAATCATTTATCCAGACAGAGAACCCTCAGCATGTCGCAGCCTTCCACACTCCGTACCAACCGCGCGCCGGCCGCGGTTGGCCCTTATGCGCAGGGCGTGCGCCTTGGTGACCTGGTGTTCTGCTCGGGACAGTTGCCGATCGATCCAGTGACGGGCGAGATTCCGGGCGATGTCGAAGCGCAGACCCGCCAGTCGCTCCAGAACGTTGCAGCAGTGCTCGAAGCGGGAGGTGCGAGCCTGGCCAGCGTGGTGAAAACCACGGTGTTCCTGAAGGATATGAACCAGTTCACGCTGATGAATGCCGTGTACGAGCAATTCTTCAGCAGCAATTTTCCGGCACGGTCCACCATCGAGGTAGCCCGCCTGCCGCGCGACGTACTCGTGGAGATCGAGGCGATTGCCGCAGTGCCGGCCCGTGAGGAGTCATCGACATGATCCAGTGGACCGGTGGGCGTCTGCACCATATCCATATCGCACCGTCCGCGTCGTACGAAATGGAGGAACTCGAGCGCGCGGAGCTAGTGGCGGGCAAGGGCATTGTCGGGGACCGCTACTTCCTTGGCACCGGTACGTATTCGCCGAAACCCGACGTGCGCGAGGTCACGCTGTTCGCGGCGGAAGTGCTCGATGCGCTGGCGCGCAATGATCCACCGTTGCAGCAGGGGCCGCTGTTTCTCAAGCCGGAGGAGCATCGCCGCAACCTGACGGTGTCCGGCGTGCCGCTTGACGATCTTGTCGGCAAGCGTTTCCGCATCGGCAACGTCGTGCTCAAGGGCGGGCGGCTCAATTTCCCGTGCAAGTATCTTGAGGAGCTACTTGGCATGCCACTGTATCTGCCGCTGTACAACCGCTCCGGGCTCAACTGCTCGATCGTCGAGGGCGGATGGATCGAAAAGGGCGATCCGATCGAGCCGGTGGATTGACCCTTCTATTCGCCTCCGATGCGCCCGCGTTTTCACCGCGCGCCACTAAACGCCAAACCGCCTAGCCGCCAATTGCTTCATGTCCGCACGCATCATCATGAAACTTGTCGTTGACCAGGTCATCGACGAAACCCCCGACGTCCGCGTCATCACCTTCCGTCATCCGCTGCGGCCCGAGTTGCCCGAGGCCGAGCCGGGCGCGCACGTTGATGTCCATATCGGGGGCGGCAAGATCCGTCAGTACTCGCTATGCAACGATCCCGCCGATCGTGGCCGCTACCGGATTGCAGTCAAGCGCGAAGCGGCGGGTCGAGGTGGGTCGCGCTGGCTGCACGAACAACTGACGCCCGGCATGGAGATTCCGGTCACGGCGCCACGCAACAACTTCGGTCTGGCGCCGGGAGCAACGCGCCATGTGTTCGTAGCCGGCGGCATCGGGATTACGCCGTTCGTCTCGATGGTGCGCCATCTGAGCGCCGTGGGCGGCGACTTTGCGCTGCACTACTGCGCACGGACGGCCGCCGAAGCGCCACTGCACCGGGAGCTTGCCGCGCTGTGCACTCCTGCGCAGTTGTACCCCTGGTTCAGCCGGGATGCCGGAGGACAACGGTTCGATGCGCGGGCGCTTGCCGCACCGGAGCGGGGTACACACATCTATTGTTGCGGCCCGGCAAGTTTGGTCGAGGCGGTGCGCGCCGCAACGGCGGACTGGCCCACTGAGCAGATCCACTTCGAAGTGTTCGCGCCGACGCTCGACGAGAATTTCAAGCCCGAGCCGTTCGATATCCGCGTGGCGTCCACGGGCGAGATCATCCGGATCGGTGCGAATGAGTCGGCATTGACGGTGCTGCGCGAACGCGGTTTCCCGGTCGCCGCGTCTTGCGAGATGGGCGTTTGCGGGTCGTGCACGTGTGGCTATACCGATGGCGTGGTGATTCACCGCGACTCGTTTCTCGATGCCTCTCGCCGGCAAGACACGCTCGCGCTGTGCGTGTCCCGGGCGCGCGTGAGTCTGACGCTTGACCTGTAGTGGATGCCGGGCTTTGGCATCGGGCGTCCGAGGCGGTAAACTCGCGAGCAGACTAGGCAACTCGCATCGTACGCATGAAAACAGACCGTAGTGCAGGAGGCAAACGCCAGGCAACGGCGGCCACGCCAGCGCAGTCTCGATCCGGCCCCGCCTCGGCCAGCGTCGAAGGATCGCAACAGGGTATGACGGGCACGACGGAAGACTCCGCCCATGGCGCCCTTGGACATCGGCTCCGCCGGCATCGGCTCGATGCCCGCATGACGCTGGCCGAGGTGGCCGAGCGTTCGGGCTTTGGCAAAGCCTATTTGTCTCGGATCGAAAATGGCAAGAAGGTGCCCCCGATTGCAACGCTGGCCCGTATTGCGGCGGTACTCAATATCGAGCCGGGGACACTGCTCGCCGAGAGTGCCGGTCCCGACAATGCGGCAGAGGCTTGGCGTGGCGTCAGCGTCGTCCGACGCAATGATCGCCGCCCGATGGTGCTTGGCGGCACGGCGTTCGGCTACAACTACCTGTCCGTCAGCAATGCCTCTCATGGCCAGGCATTGCAGGCGTTCATGTTCAGTTTTCCCGAGGAAATCGATAAATACGTATTCTTCGAGCACCATGGCGAGGAACTGATCCATGTGCTCGAAGGCAGGCTCGAGTGGCAGATCGGCATGGACAAGTACGTACTCGAGCCAGGCGACACCGTCCATTTTGACTCTCGCATCCCGCATCGCGGACGCAGCCTGTCCGGTTCCACACGGGCACTTATGGTGATGTACGCGCCAACCACCGACGCGGAGACGCTGGCTTGAGCATCCCTCACCCCCAGCGCCGTACCCGCCCCGTATCGATGTGCACAAAATTATCCGACTTGTAGAAGCCCACGCCGCCCGCCTGGAGCGATTCCGCGGCGTCGCGCAGGTCTGTCAGCGGCACACCTGGCAGGCGGATGTCGATGGCCATGCCATCCATGTGCAGGCTTCGTTTTGCGACGCCACCCGCGCGTGTACGACGCAGGCGGTCGTTCGTGGCGGGGCAGCGGTAACCCGAGATGACCTGGAACGGGGTGTCGGTTTTCAGTTCCTGGCGCAGGGCGAATAGTACGCCGAACAGCGTGGGATCGATCTGGCCGACGGTGCCGGAGTAGTGATCGCGCAGGAAATGATTCAGCGACTGCTGCGCTTGCGGCAGGACGTCATCGCCGCGTGCGAAGACGAGCGCGAGATGCTCGCCAGTGTGCGTGTGGTCAAACGACAGCGACCGGGCGTCGGGCCCGACTGCTGCCAGCGCGTTGCGTGGCGCCAGGGTGGAGAGCCCTGCGCCGAGCGCGATGGCGCTGGCGCAATGCAAAAAACGGCGACGCGGGTTGAGGCTGGATTCGGACATGGAAACTTTTACAACGGGTGCGGCATTCAGGAGGGCCGTGCGGCAGGTCTGGCCCCAGCGCGTTGCCGCAGCGCCTGGTCCAGCAGTTTGTCCTGACCGTAGATGTCAGGGACGAAGTGTACCCGTCCGTCGGCGCGAGCGATGACCGTGCCATACGCCAGCACCACGGGAATGGGATGCTGGAGTGCCACGGTCTTCGATTTGCCAGCCGTCATTGCCTCACGGATGCGCGGCTCCGTCCATTCGGGCATGCCCTGCATCGCGAACTTCGCCAGTTCGACGGGTGCCTCCACGCGGATGCAGCCATGGCTGAAATCGCGTCGGTCTCGCTTGAACAGTTGCGGCGACGGCGTGTGGTGCAGATAGATGGCCTGGTTGTTCGGAAAAACGAACTTGATGTCGCCCAGCGCATTGAGCGGCCCCGGTCGCTGGCGGATGCGCGACTGCCCATTGAGCACGGCGTCCAGACTCGCCGGACTCACGGTGGTGCTGGCCGTGCTGCCAGACACGAACTCGAAACCTTGCCGAGTCAGATAGCTCGGATCGCGTTGCAGCTTCGGAATGATTTCCTTCTTGGCGATTGACGACGGCACGTTCCAGTACGGGCTGAACTCGATGTAGCGCATGTCCTCTGCAAACAGCGGCGTGCGGGTGTCCAGCGCCTTGCCGACGATCACCTTCATCTCAAGCTTGATGTCGAGCTTGCCGCCGCTCTCAGGTTGATATTCATAAGCGCGCAGCATGAATTCAGGAACATTGACCACGATCATGCGCGGACCCTCGGCAAGCGGGGTCCATCGCGCGCGTTCCATCGTCAGTTCGATCTGTTGCACGCGTGCCGCGGGAGAAACGTTGAGTTGTGCCAGCGTGCCCGCGCCGATCACACCATCGGCTTCGAGCGCATGGCGCGTCTGGAAAGCCTTGACCGCATCGACGATCGCGCCTTCGTAGCGTGCAGGCACGGGCGTGTCCTTCGGCAAGTCTCCGAGCGCTTCCAGCCGTTGCGACAACTGCGGCAGCCCCTTATAGGTATCGCCCGCCTTGAGCTTGCTGCCGGGCAGAGGCGGTAGCGCGGTTTCCCAGTCAGGCAGCTTGGCCAATGTGCGGTAGCGCGCCAGCGCATCGCGCAACGTGCCGTAGAGTGGGAACGATGGCGCCGCCTCGCGCAAACCTTCGACAAGCCGGTTCGCGGCGATCGCCTGCCGCAGATAGGCTTCGGCGTCGAACGGCGCGGGCGCGGTCTTTGCAAAATTTGCATGGACCTTGCGCGGATCGACCCGGCCCACGTGCAGATCGGACAGGTAGCGGGTCATCGCCGTGGTCAGCGATGCATCGAAGCGCTGCATGGCCTCGGGCGACGGCGCGGGGCCGTTGATTGCCTGCGTCAGCGTGCGCTGCAGCGCCTCGGCGCCGTAGTCAGCCGGTTCGAGGCCGTCGGCACTGGCGCCGGCCAGCGTCTTGATGGCAGCCTGTGCGGCCTGCGATGGATGTCCATCGACGAGCCACAGCGGGGCCGGCGGCGTCTGCTGGGCCCAGGCACTCGCGGCGCCGCAGAGCACCAATGCCGCGCCGAGCTGGCGCAGGGACACGACGGAAGACGCCCTTGAGCGGGGAGTCTTGCGGGTAGCGTTAGCGGGAATGGATTGCGTGGCGGTCGTGGCAACAGTCATTGGCATGGCGTCGAAAGAGTGTCTCCGTCGCATATCCTAGCCGATGACGCGGTTGCGTCCGTTATGTTGCACTTGCTGAAAATAAAGATTCTGCGATTGCGCGATGACTTGATTCATGTCAATCGCTGCGCGCTGTGCGCGCCTATGCTGTCTTCAACACGACAACATCACAGTGAGGATTGCTCCATGTACAAGCGCATTCTGATCGCCATAGACGGTGGTCCGTCGTCCGAGCAGGCCATCTTCCAGGCTGTGGGCCTGGCCAAGGAACTGGGCGCGGAGGTCAAGATCCTGTTCGTGGTGGATGACAGCGAATTTTTCTTCGAGCCGGCCTACGTCAACCCGCAAGAGGTGCTGCGCGGCATGCTTGAGGTAGGTCAACAGGCCCTGGCCCGCGCCGCGCGCCGCTTCGAAAACGCCGGGGTGCGTGCCTTGACGGAACTGGCCGAGAAGCCGGTGTCGCCGGGCGACATCTCGGGCACCATCGTCAGCCATGCCGAGCAATGGCCTGCCGAACTGGTGGTGATGGGTACACACGGTCGACGCGGCGTGCGGCGCATGATCATGGGAAGCGTGTCCGAAGGCGTGGTGGCCAAGTCGGCCAAGCCAGTACTGCTGATTCGCGGCGATACAGTGCATTGATCGGCGAGCACTTATCCTAGCGAAGCTATCCCCGTATATCGCAGAAAATTGATTTTGCAGTTTCTTTGTCTGTTCGTTGCTAACGCCACGAACACCCCGTTCTCAGCACATTGAATTCAGCGTAACGTCCCGCCCGCAGGTGGTGGGACGGACATCGCTGGCGGACGGACCACGCCGAATATTCAGTCACGCTGAGAGCGGAGGTGTGGGGCATGTCGGGTGTAGTCGGGCAACGGATTGCAAGGGAAATTGGGCGGCTGAAGGCTGTCACGGGTCGGCAGGCGTATCACCTGGAAGTGCTCGGCGCACCGAGTGCGCTCGGGTTGTCCGTGGTGTCATTCAAGGCTGAGGAGCGTCTAGGTGAGCCGTACACCGTCACGGTGAAGCTCACTCACCCGACCGAACTGGACCGACTCGACTATCTGCGTCATGACGCCACGTTCGCGATCGATGCTGGCGATGGTTCGGAGCCGCGACAGTTTTCGGGCTGCATCCTTCGCTTCTCGAAGACGCAGCAGACGCACGATTTCTGCGCATACGAGATGGAACTGCGACCCAAGGTCGCGCTGCTGACGCTGACCAAAACGAGTCGCGTCTACCAGAACCAGTCCGCACCGCAGATCATCAGGTCCATCCTGCGTCGCCACGATCTGGAACCCCACCAGTTCGCCTTCAAGACCCGCCGCGAATATCCCGAACACAAGTTCCGCCTGCAGTACCAGATGTCGGACTGGGACTATATCCGGCTGCTGATGGAACAGGAGGGGCTGTACAGCTATTTCCTGCCCGGCCAGTACGGCACGGTGTTTGGCGATGTCTTTGTTGTCGCCGACGACATCGACCACTATCTCTATAAGCCGGAATTGCGCGTCCCGTATCGGGAAGCAGCGGGGTTGGAATCGGGAACCGAAGCGGTCTACGACATTCAGACGCATGTGTACACGGTGCCGCAATCGTTCGCGACCGCCGACTACAACCCGATGCAGTCCTATGAACGCTTCAAGGCCGAAGCAAATGTCGCGCGTCAGGAAAAGGCCAACTACGGCCAGCCTTATATCTACGGCACGCATCACCTGGACATGGAAGGCGCCAGGTGGGAAGCGGAGCTGCGCCACGAAGCCGCACTGGCCGGACAGATCGTCTACGAAGGCAAGAGCAACATCCTCGACTTGTGCCCCGCACGTATCCTGCGCATGGACATGTCCCTGCCCGACGCGCCCAACGGACAGGTCATCACGGAAGTCACGCACACGGGCGGACGCGAAACCGCCTACACCAATACCTACAAGGCCATCCCCTCGGAGCGACGCTTCCGCCTGCCCATCGACGAAAGCAATTGGCCGCGCATCGCCGGCACACTGAGCGGACGCGTGACTTCGCCCGAAGGCTACAAGTACGCCTACCTGACCCAGCAGGGCCACTACGTGGTGCGCCTCGATCTCGATTTCGATGAATGGAGCAAGGGCCACGAGAGCGTTCCGCTGCGCCTCGCAAAACCATTTGCCGGTGCCAAGCAGACGGGTTTCCACTTCCCCCTGCTCGACGGCACCGAAGTCGCCATCGCCTTCCGCGACGGCGATCCCAACAAGCCCTACATCGCCCACGCGCAACACCACAGCCAGCACGAAGATCTGATCACCGGCCGCGACGGCTGGATGTCGCGCAACGTCATTCGAACGCAATCGAACAACAAGTTGCGGTTCGAGGATTGGGCGGGACGCGAAGGCATCAAGCTGTCCACGGAACATAGCGGAAAAACCCAGCTGAACATGGGCTACCTGGTGGATGACCGGGTGAAGCAGCGTGGGGAAGGGTTCGAGCTGCGGACGTCGGGGTGGGGGGCGGTGCGTGGGGGGAAGGGGTTGTTTATTACGGCGGACGATCAGCCCAAGGCGGACGGCCCACAACTGGCGATGGACGCGGCACGAAGACTGCTTGCAGACGCGCTTGCGCAGATGCAACACCTGAACGAGTGTGCCGCCGCCGCAAAGGTACAACTCGCGGACATCGAACGGCAACGCGACTTGATGGAGGCACGGTTGCTGGGACTGCAGCAGGCAGTAATCCTGGCAAGCGCTCCAGCAGGCATTGCACTCGCTACGGCCGAGAGCATTCAACTTGCAGCCAACAGCAATGTCATCGCCTCGGCGCGCGCCAACCTCGATCTGGGTGCGGGGAACAACGTCACGATCGCGGCCGGACAGGGCGCGTCGATCTTTGCGCAGGAAAAGGGTATCAAGCTCGTTGCGGCAAAGGCTGATTTGTCTGCTGCTGCCCACTCCGGCCAGATGCAACTCGCATCGTCCAAGGACATGAACCTGTCCAGCGTGAACGGCAAGCTTATGGCGGTCTCGGCAGGCGCCCTGACCCTGTCCAGTCAGGGTGCTTACATCAAGCTCGATGGCGGCAACATCGAACTGGGGTGTCCGGGAAGCATCACCCTGAAGACGACGAACTTCACATGGCAGGGACCAGCAAGCCTGAATCCGGAAGTGCCGGAACTGCCCGCTGGCGCCTGCCTGCCGTGCCTGCTCAACGCTTACCTCGGCGTCGAAGCAACGACGGAGAAGGCTTGATCATGCATACAGCGAATCAACAACCGGTGATGCAGCAAGTTGAGACATCCTCGGAGACCGGAGTGGCGGCCTTTACATCGCGCGTGTATGCGACGCGTGAAAGGATCAACCAGACAGAGGAACAGAGAGCTGTCTCCTTGTTCGCACTGGTCGACACACGGAGCGTGCCGGAACTGCGCTCAGCCCTGAATCGCCTTGAAACCATACCGTTCGTCGCACTCTGGGACGGCACCGATCTGGCTACGCACGAGAATGTTTCCCCGCTTCTTATCGAACTAGGTCTGGATGCGGAGGATGGGGACACCGCGCAGGCATTGCTTAAGCGCCTGTGGGAATTCTCGGTGCATGGATTTTCGGTGACGTGGATCTGGAGCTTCCACGAACTGACGACCGTAGCGATGCATCTGCAGAGCTATTGCGAGTACACGTTGCCCGACAGAAGTACGTTCTACGTGCACTACAGCGACAACCGGATACTGGAACGCCTGCGCAAGGTGTGGACGACTGATGAGTGGAGCAGGTTCGCAAGCGTTGCCCACGAGATCTGGTATCGGCAGCGTAGCGGGGAGTCGGTCTCATGGGGTTCAGATGCGGACGCATCCCATGCGATAGCCGCCGAGCCATTGGTGATGACCGATGACCAGCATTTGGCATTGCTCGAAATGGGCTACGCGGACAAGGCAGCAATGGAAATCAGGGGAGTCTTCGGCTCCCGACTCGCTACGTTCTCTCCGGATCAGCTTTACTGTGCCGTCGCGAATCAGATCGAGCGGGCCACGGCGCACGGGATCAAGGAGGAGCCCGCCGTGCTGCGTTATGCGTCATTTGGGCTTCTCTTCTCGCCGGATTTCGATGAGCACCCGCAGATTCGAAAGCTCTTGCAATCGGCGAGATATGGCGATGTTCCTCTCGTACAGGCGTTATCCGAAATCAGGGTGATCGCGCGGTCAGCCGCAACGGCAAAGGGGGCAGGCCGATGAAGAGGCGGATTCTTGGACTACTTCTTTTGGGCGTGATGCTGACGACAGGATGCGATGCGCTTTCGTCCGAACCGACCTACGGCGGACTGAGCATCGCCGGGTTCAATTACACGCCTTACAACCTCGATCGGTTCGTCATCACGGACAAGTATGGAAATCGCGCGGGTGGGGGCGGCGATCTGATGCCGGGCGCCGGCCAAGGCAGACTAAGTTGTTGCTATCAGTTGAAGGGGACGGAGTTCACGGTGAAGTGGGAGATCTACGACGCGGACGAAGCGATTCGCTCGTTGCGTGCGCGCGAACCCATCAAGTCGCTTCATAAATCGATGCAGGTTCATTTGCCGCCCACCAAAGTCAATAGTGGCCGCTTGTTAGTACTCGGCTTGCACTTTTATCCCGACGATCATGTGGAATTTGAGTTCCGTACGGATCTCGGTGGTACGCGCATCGAATACGGAGACGTATGGTACTGGCTGCTGAAAAGCCATGGAACGCTGATCAATCCAAATAGTGAACACGATGCTGTCGTGTTTCGTCGAGCGGCACGGCTCGCCGCGAACGGCTGGCTCAAGTATCGATTCACCGATACGAAGGATCTCCAGCAGTACGCGTACTACACGCTGCTGAATCCGAAGTTTGATGAGCACCCGGCAGTTCAGAAGATCCTCGCCGAAACCAAGGACAAGCCGGGCGCCTTCGGTGCGGCAATGGAGGCTCTCCCGCCCTCCACAGTCGAGGCTCTGAAACGTGGGAATGCCGTTAAAGAGAAAACGCGAGCGAACCATGGCTAAGGCGAGACTGAAAGTCAGGCTGACAGGATTGGTCCTCCTGGCGTCGATGCTGCTATCCGGATGCGATGCGTTTTCATCCGAACCGACCTATGGCGGACTGAGCATCGCCGGGTTCAATTACACGCCTTACAACCTCGATCGGTTCGTCATCACGGACAAATATGGAAATCACGCGGGTGGGGGCGGCGATCTGATGCCGGGGTCTGGCGAAGGCTCGCTCAGTTGTTGCTATCAGTTGAAGGGTACCGAGTTCACGGTGAAGTGGGAGGTCTACGACGCAGACGAAGCGATTCGCTCGTTGCGTGCGCGCGAACCCATCAAGTCGCTTTATAAATCGATGCAGGTTCATTTGCCGCCCACCAAAGTCAAGAGTGGCCGCTTGTTAGTGCTCGGCTTGCACTTCTACCCTGACGACCACGTGGAGTTTGAGTTCAGAACGGATCTTCGAGGAACTCGGATTTTCTACGGAGAGATCGATGAGTGGTTGCTTAAAAAGCAGGGAAAGAGATTTAACAACACGATGGAAGATGCAATGGCATTCCGGCGAACAGCGAGGATTGCCAGCGAAGGCTGGACTAAGTACGGATTCACAGATACGCAAGATCTGCAGCAGTACGTCTATCACGTCCTCTTGGTGAATCCGAAGTTCGATGAGCACCCCGCAGTTCAGAAGATCCTCGCCGAAACCAAGGACAAGCCGGGCGCCTTCGGCGCTGCAATGGAAGCACTGCCGATACCGATTGTTGACGACCTGAAGCGCGACAGGTCCAAGAAAACCGAGACAAAGCGAAGCCATGGATAAGCCGACACAAACTGGCCCTGACTGGACCCCCGACGAGGTACTGGACGGCATGCTGATGGCTCACAAGGCCTGCAAACGCGACACAAACTTGCCGTGCGGCGCCCTAATCAAGATGGGATTCTTCTTCGACGGATTTGGGCGTCACAGGGATATTGACGATCCGAAAACATCTCGCTACTCGAATATTTGCCGGCTCTGGGAGGCGCATCGGGACAACGTGGACCGTCGGCGGGAGTCGATGCCCAACCAGTACTGGTACCGCTTCTATTTCTCTGGCCTCGGCACCCCGCTAAACGAGGACGCCAAAACCAACGAATTGCTTACCGCTGCCAGAAACGCCGGGATTTCAGCAGCGAGGTCCTCAGCAAGAGCCGTCTTTGAGAAGCTGCCCGGTGTGTCCATCGTCTATGGGACGAAGAAATCGGCCAGTGACACGACAAAGGATGCGCTCGTGAAAGCCTATGACGAATTGTCGTGGCGACCGATAGCGAAGAGCTTCGACGATATGGTCAGGCATGCAAGAGATGCACGCACCCAGGCAGGACGCGTGTTGCGGATGACAGGTGTTGACGGTTCCGTAGCGCGTGGGAAAGCAGCGGTGCGAAGAGCGATGTCGAATGCTGGGAAGAATCCGCTCAAGACGGGAGCTGTCGCTGCCAAGACCATCGTGGTCGACATGGGGCTGGATTCGATCCCGTTCATGCGCGACAGCAAGGCGGCCGCAATGGTGTTCGGCACAGGTGTGGAAGTCCGCTTGCGGTCGGCGCTCATGCAATTCGAAGCAGCAATTCTCGATGCGAAGTCCAAGGCAAAGAGTGTCCTGAGTATCGAAGTCTCGGTATTTGGCGCGGATCGCGGTGGCGTGATTGCACGGACGTTCGTCAATGAACTGGTACGCAAGTACAAGGGAGACAACGAACTGGATCTGCGGTTCAGAGCGGATTGGGCCGACAGTCCCGGTATTCCGATCGAAATCCGCATGCTGGGCTTGCTCGATGCGGTGTCTTCCATCATGGCCGAGAACGCGTTGCTCAGCTATGTGCCGTACGTGGGCGCCATCAATCAGAACCACAAGGATCGCGATCTGGCAGTACCGGCCGTTGTCCAGAGATGCGTGCATTTCGCAGCGGCACATGAGCTGCGTTTCTATCAGCGCCTGGACAGTCTGGAGAAGACGCGCGGAAGGCAGTATCTCTATCCGGGCACCAGCGAGGACATCACGGGCGGCGCGGCGCCTGGCTCGTTGGGGTTCCGAGGAGAACTGCAGCGCATTGCACTGCGCGACATGTTGCACGAAGCGCTGATGGCAGGTTCGATCGTGGACACGATAGAGGACCAAGAGCAGTTCAAGCCCAGAACCTTTGAGAAGTTCTCTTTAGCCGCACCGGTATCGAATGGGAAAACCAGCTACCAGATCGGAGAGCTCGTCAATGCGTATTGGGAACTGGTGCCGCGTGACGAAGGACTCAACTTTCATGCGCATATGAAAGTGTTCCTTCGTTGGCTGGCTGTCCGCTATCGAACGCCGGAGTTTCGTGTGCCGGCGTATGAAAGAATCCCCGAACTCAAGCGCAAGGCCGATGAAGCCCAGAAAGCGGTAGAGAATGCGAACAATGACTATTTCAAGGTAGATATCCGCAAGCCGGGTGGGCAGGAAGCTCTTAACCAGGCGGGCGCCAGGCTCGAGAATGCCCGAAAGACCAATGATCAGGCAGGCAGGGATTATCGGCGTGCTAAAGAGCATCCCATTATCAGCGTATGGGATCGGGTCGCTGAGGAGGCCGCCAGGCAACTCCTCCACCGCGGCATACACGCCAATTCAAAGCAGTGGCCGCAAATGCTACGGGACATTGCGTCCACCCTCCCAGAGGGTATCGAGGACGTCGAAATGGTGGCCGACGTGTACGAACAGTCTGACTGGATGAGCGCGGATGCCTTCGCACTTGCCGAAGCCTGGATCACAGGCACCGAAGGCCGAGATCCCCTGCCCGAGAAGGTCATGATGCTTTTCGACATGCTCGTACACGACACGATGTTGACGAGCTGGCACGATCACGTGCTTTCGTCGACGCTGTACTTTCGCACGCGAGAGACCGATGCGTTTGGCGAGACCGACGAGAAGAAGGAAAGGAAGCAGCGAGAGGCAGACGATCGCCGGGTCAAGGATGATGCAGCGAGGCGCGCCCGAGCGGAAGCTATTAGCTTGCCCGGGTCTCGGACATTTGAGGGGAGGCGCTAAATGGCCGGCGTCATCCGGGAAGGCGATCGCCTGAGTCGTGGCGGCGAAGTGCTGCGTGGCGGCACGCAGAAGTTCATGGGACGGGCGCTGGCGCGTCGTACCGATCCCGTGCGTTGCGACGTCCATGGGTTCAACCATATTGCGGAGGGCAGTCCACGTATCCGGGATGGACTGCTGGAGGTGGCCGAAGACGGACATCGATGCGAGTGCGGCTGCACGCTGATCTCGTCGCTGCCCAACAGCGGCTCACGATAAGGCTGGCGCATGGCAGTCGATTTTTCGCAGTTGCCGGAGGAAGTTCCGGTGCCAGAGAAGGGACCGTCACCACTTGTCTGGTCGCTGGTCTTTGTTGCGCTTGCAATGGTTGGGATGGCTGCTGTGCTGTGGTCGTGGCCCCAGGATGCCAAGTCGCAAACGGCGTGGTTCTGGGTCTCGGTCACGGTGATTCCAGCGTGTCTTGCGGGTGCACTCGCGTTGCGTCCTTTCTCGCACTTCCACAAGCGAAGAAATACGGCGATGGCTATCAACACTGCGAGCAAGGGATTCCGGAATGCGGTGTTCGATGTCGCCAGTGTGCCAATGGCGGTACTCGATGCTGTCTACCTGCTGCATGCGGAAGAGGCTGAAAACACGTTTGAGGCGTTCTTGCGACGTGCGGACAATCCGCCTACCCGGCAGTCGCGACACTCGCGCGAAATGATTGTTGCCAGCTTGCTGGAGCCTGCCGATGCCGCGCTAGCCTTCGATGATGCAGAGCGACAGCGAGCAACGCTGTCGTGGATTCTGCATTCGTTGCTGAAAAAGGCTGCTGATACGTTAAACACCGTTCCCGACGCCGTCCCTGTCCGGGTGCGACTGGAGATCCAGTCGATTCTCGATGAGGCGACGATTCTGGGCATCTGGAGCGGCTTGTCTTCCTCAGTCCGGCCAGCCGGGCGGGCGGTGACGCCAGTGTGTCAGCCAAGCGGAGGAATCTGGCTTGTCGACACCATGCTCGATTGTTGGCAACCGGCGTTGCGCGACGTGGTGACCTTCGTCATCTGCGCGAATCTGAGCAAAGTCCGCGATATGGATCCCGAACCCGGTAGCTGTGAATCTGCATGCTTGCTCGTGGTGTGTCCGGTGGCCTTGGCCGATGAACGGAAGTTCTCTGTTGTGGGGCGTTTCCATCGCCCGCAGGCAAGCGGCGATACACCTGCGAAGGGCGCTTTGCACTACGCGCTGAAATGGGGGCGAGTCGAGGCGGTCGCGACGGGTGGCGTTGTTAGTGTCGGGCTGAGCAAGGACACCGCAGCCAAACTGCGCGATGCGGGACGCCCGAGCGATGGCGCAGTATCCACCGACTTCGCGCTCGATACTCTGCTTGGCAATACCGGCACGACGGCTCCCTGGCTTGCTGCAACACTGGCGTTGCAGCAGGCGGCCCAGTCTAAAACGCCATACATCGTTGCGACTCAGGACGAGGAACGCGAGCTGTTCGCTGTCCTGACTCCTGTTGCGCCTGAAGTACCGCAAAATCCCTGAACATGATCAAGTTTCGTATCGACGTTTTTTCGTATCTTCTGGTCGCTATCGTCGGCGGCTGCCTCATCTGGTTCAAAGGGGACATGTTCTGGCTGGATTTGGAGACGAAGAAGGCCTTGGCGATCATTGGGCTTTGTGGTCTGCTTGTCCTGATTGCCTTGTACTTCGGCTTCGAGGCCAGGCGTGATGAGGCGCAGGCAACGAAGCGGCTCGCAAAGTTGCTTCGCTGGAACGCGTCTCAAGCCGCCGGCACCGCGCAACTATTGCTAGCCGCTCAGGATGCAAAAACGAGCAAATCTGCAACTTTGGCCGGATGGATGAAGCTGCGCCAACGGCTGCGGGATACTCACGGCCTACGCTGGCGCTACTGCCAACCCTGGCTCCTCCTCACCGGCGACAACGCTGCCATCCAGCGCCTCCTCCCCGATATCGTCGAACACGGCTGGCAGCAAACGGATGATGCCGTGCTGCTGTGGAATGGTGCTGGCGACAACGGCCAGCCCGACCCTACCTGGCTCACCCACCTCTACAAACTCCGTCGCCGCCGCCCCGTCGATGCCATCGTGCTCGTGACCGATGGCGACAAGGATTTGCCGACGCAGCGTCGCGGTATCGAGTCTTATGGCATCCGGCTTGCGCGGATCAACGATGCATTGCGTTGGACTGCGCCAACCTTTGTGCTTGAGACGACTTCAGAACACTCGCCGTCCGCTATCGATGCGCCGCTGATCTACTGTGAGGCGCCGAAGGGAAGCGATGCTGCCGCGTGCGAGGCGGCGTTGCTGGCGTTGCGTGATCGGTTGATGTGCCGGAGTCTGGATCGGTTGCCGCAGTCGCCACGCGAACGGTATCTCGGTGAACTGTCGCGGAAGCTGGACACGCGGGGTACGGCGCTTGCGGAGTGGTTGCCGGGTCTCGCGAAGGCCGCGCGCGAGCAGTTGCCGGTGAGGGGCGTGACGTTCGTGCCGGCGGTTGCGGGCAATGGTCATCAGGGTGACGAACTAACGGTGTGGCAACACCTTGCCGATACCGCACAACGACAGACCGGCCGGCGCACGGGCAGGCATCCGTTGACGATCGGGATGTGGCTGGTGCTGGTGGCAATTGGTCTTTGGACCACGGGCATGGTGGTCTCCGGTCTGCGCAATCACTACGATCTGCGGAGTGCGCACGATGCTGCGCAAGCGATCCGGTCGGCGCCGACCGATGCGGTGCGACTGAAGGCGCTGGATGCGCTGCAGCAGCAGATCCAGCGATACGAAGACCGCGTGCAGCACGGCGCGCCGCAATTTACGCGTTTCGGGTTGAACCGGGATGCGGAAGTGCTGGATGCGCTGTGGAAGCCTTATCTGCTGGCGAGTCGCGATATCGTCATGCGGCCCGTGGTGCAGGAACTGGAAGCCGCGCTGGTCGATCTGTCGCAGTTGCAGACCACGGGCATGAACGATGAGGCCGGCAAATGGGCGCTGGAGGGTCACAGTACGCTCAAGGCGTATCTGATGCTCGCAAAGCCGGAGCGCGTCGAGGCGGATTTCCTCGCGCAGCAGATGGCGAAGCACTGGTCTACGGAAGCGCGGATTTCGCCGGGGCAGAAGCAGGACCTGGCTGAGCGCTTCGGCAAGTTCTATGCAGAGCATCTGCATGCCAACGCTGATTGGCGCATCAACTTGCGCGAAGATCTCGCAAGCGGCGCGCGTCAAACGCTGCTCGCCGTCATCGGCGAGCGCAATGCGATCGATACGATCTATCAGAACGTGCTCGACGAAGCCGGCAGCAAGTATCCGGACCAGACACTGGCATCACTCACACCAGGAGCAGACCCGCGTGGACTGATTCGCTCTACGGCCGTGGTGCCGGGCATCTTCACGCGGCAAGCCTATGAGGGTTATGTGGAGGCGGCCATCGAGAAGGCCGCCAAGCGTCAGGATGTGGCGAACGACTGGGTGCTGAGCGATGGCAACGCGCAGCCGGTTGAGCATTCGAGTGAAACGGCGGAAGATCTTCAGGATGTGCTGACGGAACGGTATTTCGCCGACTATGCCGAGCACTGGCAGCGATTCATGAACGGATTGCAGTGGCAGACGACGCCGACGTTGCCGGGCGTCGTCGATCAGCTCAAGCTGATGGCCGATGCGCGGCAGTCACCTGTCATCGCGCTGATGAAATCGTTCGCGTATCAGGGTGGCGCGGGCGCACGCAGGGAATCGATCTCGGATGCGCTCGTGGAAAAAGCTCAGGTCTTCATGGGCAAGAAGGATGGCGCACCCGAAGCAGTGCGTCCCGATCCAGCCGGGCCATTGGCCGCATCGTTTGGTCCGGTGATGCGACTCGTGGGGCAAGCCGGCCAGAACAACGGCACCAATAGCGACCTCAGTCTGCAACGCTATCTGGATCGCGTCACTGCGGTGCGACTGCGCTTGCAGCAACTCACACAAAGCGCCGATGCCGACATGCAGGCGCGGCGGATGGCGCAGTCGTTGTTCCAGGGTAGAGGTTCCGACCTGGCCGATACGCATGCCTATGCGGAGTTGATGGCAGCGAGCGTCGGTGCAGAATGGGCGGGCATGGGCGATGCGTTGTTCGTGCGTCCCATCGCGCAGGCCGAGCAATCGGTGTTGCAACCTGCGCAAGCAAGCCTGAATGAAGCATGGCGACGATCGCTCGCGCTGCCGTGGAATCGCGCGTTTGGGAGTCGCTATCCGTTTGCGAACACGGCCAACGATGCGTCGCTGCCGGAGTTGGCGCGATATATCCGTCCGCAGAGTGGGCTGATCAACGCCTTCCTGATGGCCGAACTGGCGGGCGTGCTGGTGTTGCAGGGCGATCAGTGGGTGCCCGTCGGCAGCGGCAAGGAAGGGCTGAACTTCGATCCGGGCTTCCTCAAGTTCATCAACACCTTGCAGCGCGTGGGCGCGCATCTGCTGGTGCAAGGCGATCCGCAGTATCGATTCGAACTCAAGCCAATACCAACGCCGGGACTGACGAGCACGCTGCTGATGATCGATAACCAGAAGCTGCACTACTTCAACCAGCGCGAAGCGTGGCAAGCCATGACGTGGCCCGCGAACAATCTGCAGGAACCACGCACGCGGCTGCAATGGCGCACGCATACGGCGGGCACGAACAAGACGCACGAGACCGAAGGTGTGTGGGCGTGGGTGCGCATGCTGGAGTACGCACGCGTGAAACCCATCGACAGTGCGATCGTGCAGTTGACCTTTCAGGCGATGCCCGATGGAGCGAAGGTATCGGGCAAGGAGGTCAGTGCGGCGTCAGAAGACGAGGAGGACAGCCCAGGCAGCCTGCTGCCGCGCGCGGCAAAATTGCCCGGACCTTCAAGCATGGTGTATCCGATTCGCTATCAGATGCGTAGTGCGGTGGGACGGGGTCCGCTGGAGGCACTGGAACTGCGCAACCTGAAGATGCCGGAAAGGATCTTCGTGGGGAGGGCTGCCACGCCATAGCCGCAACACCATAAAAAGCGGGCGCCAATCAGGCGCCCGTGCAGTACTGCTTCACCAAACCCGCCTCACAGGCAGGTCAGTCGAGCTTGATGCCGACGGTCTTCACCACCTTTTCCCATTTCTGCGAATCCTTGTTCACCATCTGGGAGAACTCGTTCGGCCCCAGCGCGCTGGGTTCCATGCCCTGCTTGGTGATGGTCTCGCGGATGTTGGGTTGCGCGAGTACGGCGGCAATCTCCTGCGCCAGACGGTTGACCGTCGGCATGGGCGTGCCGCCCGTGGTAAACACGCCGTACCACGACACCACTTCATAGCCCGGCACGCCGGATTCCGCCACGGTGGGCACGTTCGGCATCGTCGCCACGCGCTTGGCGCTGGTCACGGCCAGGATGCGCACCTTGCCGCTATCCACACCGGCCTTGGCGGACGGCAGGCTCGCAAAGGTCATCTGGGCCTGGCCGGCCATCACGTCCTGCATCGCCGGGGCGTCGCCGCGATACGGGATGTGGGTGATGAAGACTCCAGCCATGCTCTTGAACAGTTCGGCGGACAGGTGCGAGATCGTGCCGTTGCCAGGCGAGGCCACGTTCAGTTCGCCGGGATGGGCCTTGGCATAGGCCAGCAACTCCTGCACGTTCTTGACCGGCAGCGCGGCGTTGACGACCAGCGCGTTGGCGGATTTCGCGACGAGCGATACAGGCTGCACACCCTTGACCGGGTCGTAGGGCAGCTTGCTGTAGACGGATGGCGCGATGGCCTGTCCGCCTACCGAGCCCAGCAGCAGCACCGAACCATCGGGCTTGGCGCGCGCCATTTCGGCCGTGGCGATAGTGCTGCCGCCGCCGGGCTTGTTCTCCACCACCATCGTCGTCTTGGTGTTGATCTGGAACTGCGTGGCGACGGTGCGTGCGATGGCATCGTTGCCGCCGCCCGGCGCAAAGCCGACCAGCATGCGGATGGGCGCAGGGGGCAGTTCCTGCGACAGGGCCTGCGTGGCAAACAACGCCAGTGCAACAGCGGGAACGATCTTGTAAAACGACATGGTTGATCCTCGATGCAGATTGCAGATAAGTGGGAGAGTCCTCTCGGGGGTGTCGCTGTGCTGGATGGTGGGTGAGATGCCCGGGCGTTGCGTCAGGTCTCGTGCCTGGCTGTCACCGTCCGGGTCTCGCTTCAGTCTCCGTCCTTTATTTTTTGAAACGTACTACGGCTTCGCGCGATGCCTGCGTTTGCGGCAACGTCGCGATCTCGCCAAGCGTCACCGGCTTTGTCGGGAAACGCAGGCGGTAGTACCCGACATCGCGCGGATGGCGCTGCTGTTCGTCCGCGATCAGTTCCGTCACCGTCAGTCCGCAGAACCGGCCTTGGCAGGGGCCCATGCCGCAACGCAGAAATGCCTTGAGCTGGTTCGGCCCCTGGCAACCCATGCGGGCGGCTTCACGCACCTGCTCGGCGGTCGCCTCTTCGCAGCGGCAGACAATGGTGTTGCCCACCGGCCGCCGAAACTGCGGTTGCGGGCGATACAACACTTCGAAAAATTCACGGCCTCGCGTGGCGCGGTTGAGCGCCTCGCGATACGGTGCGGCCTCGCGATCGCGCGCTGCGGCGTCGAGCCGGCCCAGCGATGCAGCCGCCTGGATGGCGGCGAGTCGACCGCGATGCTCTGCAGCCATCGCACCCGCAATGCCCGCACCATCGCCAGCGATGGTCAGGTGCGGCACCGATGTGGCGCCCCATGCATCGACGGCAGGCTCCCAGCAGTCCTGCCGCTCGTTCCACGCATGTTCCGCGCCAATGGCGCGCGACAGATTCGTGTTGGGCACCACGCCCTGATGCAGCAGCAACTGATCGACTGCGATCGTGCGAGGCTGGCCGTCTGCCGTGTACCGCAGTTCGGCGACCTGTCCGTTGGCACCGGCCACGGCTTCCAGCGCACTGACGCCGCTGATGATCGGCACGGCCTTGCGCACCGCGCGCAGCATCTTCAGCCCTTTGCCGAGATAGGCCGAGCGCAGGAAACCCCACGCGTGCGGCAGCGCCTGCATCCACTGGCCGGACGGCGTGGTTTCGAGGATGGTCTCGATCTTCACGCCGGCATTGAGGTACTGATACGCCAGCAGGTAGAGCAGCGGGCCGCCACCGGCCAGCACCGTGCGGCCTTCGGGCACCACGCCGGATGTCTTCAGCAGGATCTGCGCGGCACCTGCGGTAATCACGCCGGGCAGCGTCCATCCCGGAATCGGGAAGGGGCGCTCCTGCGCGCCAGTTGCCAGAATGATGTGGCGGCAGTGGAGCAGACCGGCTTGTGGATCGGCACTGGCACCGGTCACCGAGTAAGCCACTTCGAAGCCCAGACCATCGGCTTGCGGCTCGCGAGGATTGATCGACCACACCGTGGCCGAAGCAAGATATTGCGCGCCGCTACGCTGGAATGGCGTTAGCAAGTCGAGCCCGTGCCAGTAATCGGCACCGAGAATGTTGCGCTCCTGCACTGGCGTCGTGCTGATGGCGCGATAGATCTGGCCACCCGGCGCGGGTTGTTCATCGAGCAGGATCGTGCTCAGTCCCAGTTCGGCGGCACGCGTGGCCGCAGCGAGACCGGCGGGTCCGGCACCGACGACGAGCAGGTCGCATTCGAGCATGTCAGATGTTTCGAGCGGAGGCAGGTTCGTCATGGTCATACGGCCACCTCGCGTGCGCCGAGTTGGCGTTCCACGCGCATGCCATCGCGCACGCGCGTCATGCAGGCTTGCTGGTTGGGACGGCCATCGATGCTGACGAGGCAGTCGTAGCAGACGCCCATCATGCAGAAGGGTCCGCGCGCAGCGCCCGATACGGCGGTGTCGCGACAGGCCGCAACGTTGGCGGCGAACAGGGCGGCGGCGACGGTATCGGTCTCGCGGCATTCCAGCGTGGCGCCGTCCACGGTGACGCGCACCGTGCGGCCGGCGGCCTGCGCGGCGGTGGCGTCAAGTCTTCTGAACATGGAATCTCCGGGTCGAAAAAATGTCCAGCTCCGGCGGCAGCGCGCCAGCGGCGATCATCGAGGCGAGGGTCTCTGCATGGGCAGCAGCCAGCGTCACGCCGCTATGGCAGGTGACGATGAACGCGCCGGGATGGCTGGTGGACTGCTCGTAGACCGGAAAGCCATCCTGTGCGCGTACGCGCAGCGCCGACCACGCTCGCACCGCGCGGACATCACGCAGGGCGGGCAACGTACGCACGGCACGGTCGGCCAGCGTAGCCAGGATCGGCAGCGTGGTGATCTGGTCGGCGTAGCCCGCATCCTCCTGCGAATCGCCAACCAGCCAGCTACCTTCGTCGTTCTGGCGCAGGGTCACCAGTGGTGTATCGAGCAGACGGCGCGTACGTTCGAGCACGAGGATCTGACCGCGCTGCGGCGCCATGGGCAGGTCGATGCCGACCATCGCACCCAGTTCGCCATTGCGCAGACCCGAGGCCAGCACGATCTTGCGGGCGCGCACCGTGCCATTCGGGGTGCTCAGCGAGAACTCGCCCGATGACGACTGCGATATGGCGGTCACGCCGTGGAAAGGCAGGTACTGGACATCGCCCCGGCTAAACGCCGTATGAAAGGCGCGAAGCAGCTTGAGCGGATTGACGATGCCGTCGTGCGGCGTCCAGATGGCGCCGGTCACGTCTGGGCCGAGTCCGGGCACGAGCGATGCGGCTTGATGATGATCGAGCAGCTTCCACTCGTACGGTTCCACGCCGGGCTGGGCCATGAGTTTTTGGACCCAGGCGAGGCGCGCTTCCACTTCGTAGTCGCCCATCAGGGGCGTCAGGCCGCCTTTCTGTTCGAGCGCCACATCGATGCCGGTTTCCTTCTGCAAACGGTCTGCGAGTCCAGGCCAGAGACGCGTGGAACCAAGCGTCCAGCGGCTGTACGCACCCATGCCGAAGCCCTTGCTCTGCAGCCAGACCAACCCGAAATTGCCGCGCGAGGCACGCAGCGCAACGTCGCCCTCGTCGAGCACGGCGATGGAGCCGACGCGGTCGCGCAGTCCGTAGGCGATGGCCGAGCCGACCAGGCCACCGCCAACTACGGCAACGTCGAAGACCGGCAGGGCGGAAGTGGAGGCGCCGGCCATCAGTCTGGCCTCCGGTGAGGGGGGAGCGGGTGAAGCGGGCTTTGGGCCCTGTTATGCGTCATGGGGGGACTCGTCGCAATCGTTCGGACGAGTATGCGGAGCCGCCTCGACTTGCGCAAATACGAGTCTGTCAGGCGTCCATACGAAAACCGTATGGGGGGAGGATCAACACAGGTTTCAGCCCGGCAGCGCGCCGGTTTCCGTGGCGAGGACTTCGATCATCCGCGCGTTGAATCGCTCCACCAGCACGTTGGCAGGCCGGTTGCGCGCCAGCAACAGGTAGCTGACAAACGGAATGCGGGGCGCAAAGGGGCGAATGACGAGGTCGTTGCCATGCATCCGCGCCACCAACGGATTGACGATGCCCACCCCCATGCCCAGCGCGACCATCCGGCAGATGGTGGCGCCATAAGGCGTCTCGAAGTGCATGATGCGCCGGTCGTCATCGGCAAAGGCGGCGTCGATGGACGCACGCAGGCCGTCGCCATGCGTCATCGAGATAAAGGATTCCCCGGCCAGATCGGCCGGGGTGATCACGTCGAGACCCGCAAGCCGATGCCCGTGCGGCAGCACGCAACAACCCGCCACATCGGCGATGGGCTGGGCTTCGGTCACGGCCGCAGGCGGCAGGTAGGACACCAGGCCGAGGTCGCAATAGCGGCTCCCCACCCAGTCGGCCACCAGTTGCGTGCTGCCGGTTTCCATCGCCACGTAGACATCGGGATGATCGGCGTGAAAGCGCTGCAGCACGGTGGGCAACACCGTCATGGCCAGCGATGGCACCGTGGCAATTCGCAGTCGTCCCTTGCCGAACTGCCGGATATTGCGCGCCGCATCCTTGAGCGCATCGAGGCCAACGAAGGCGCGATCCACTTCGCGCAGGAACGCGAGTCCTTCCTCGGTAGGGGTCAGGCGACCCGCGCTTCGCGTGAACAACGTCAGGCCGGTGGTGTATTCGAGCTGCGCAATCAGACGGCTGACATTGGGCTGCGACGTATAGAGCTCGCTCGCGGCGGCGGTCATGGAGCCCGAGCGCATGACTGCGCGAAAGGCGTCGATTTCCTTGAATTTCATACCGTTTGTGGGGTGGGGGCGTTCGGCAATCGTTCGGCAATGATGGGCCGATGGTATATCAAATCCGTATGGTCACCCGCGATATTGTGATTTGACGGTATGGGCTGCCGATTCCGATACTGGTTTCCATCGCACAAGACGAACAGGAAATCGCCCCATGGAATCGAAAGTCAGCCGTCGCCTGACCCAGCCAACTGCCCCCGAGGTCTGCCAATTCATCTACCAGCCGCGCCTTGACCGGGACTTCGCGCCAGGCTTCCGCTATCTCACGGATATCAACGCGGCGCATTTGCTGATGCTGGACGGCGCCGGGCTAATCCCGTCGGACGTGGCGGCGACGCTCGCCCGCGCATTGCACCGTATGACCGCGGAAGGTCCGGAGGCCGTGGCACTCGATCCGCAGCGCGAAGATGCCTACTTCAACTACGAGGCCCGACTGATGGAAGTGGCGGGTGCCGATGCCGGTGGACGCCTGCACGTAGCCCGCAGCCGCAACGATATCCTCGCGACGCTCGATCGACTGCGCGCCCGTGACGCCGTGCTCGAACTCCTGTCGACGATGCTCGACACACGCGAAACGATACTGGAGAAGGCCGCCGCCCATGCCGATACCGTGATGCCCGGCTACACGCATCTACAGGCGGCGCAGCCGATCACCTATGGCTATTACCTCTGCGGTATTGGCGAAGCGCTCGGTCGTGACATCGCCCGCCTGCACCGTGCGCTGGAATCGCTCGATGCCTGCCCGCTCGGCGCCGGCGCACTGGCCGGTACGGCGTTTCCGATCGATCGCCATGCCACGGCCCGCTGGCTAGGGTTCTCGCGTCCCGCCCCGAACGCGCTCGACGCCGTGGCCTCGCGCGACTTTGCCTGGGAGATTCTCTCCGCGATCACGATTGCCGCAGTCACCTGGGGCCGCGTCGCGCAAGACCTCTACGTCTGGGCCACGCCGGAATTCGGCCTGATCGATTTCCCCGACAGCGTGGCGGGAACATCGAGCATCATGCCGCAGAAGAAAAACCCGGTTGTTCTCGAATACCTGAAAGGCAAGGGAGGCCACATGCTGGGCCTGCTGACCGGCGCACTCGGCGCGCTGAAAGGCACCCATTTCACGCATTCCGGCGACGGCAACCGCGAAAGCATGCGCGGATTCTGGGACGCTGTGGAAGAAGGCAGGCGCTGCGCCAGCTTGTTGAAACTGGTGCTGGAGCATGCCGAACCGCAGCGCGTGAACATGCTGACAAAGGCGCGGCGCGATTTCTCATCCGCCACCGATCTCGCCGACATGCTCGTGCGTGACGCCGGCATGTCATTCCGCGAGGCGCATCACGTAGTCGGTGCCGTAGTGCGCGAAGCACTCGATCGACACATCCCCGCCTGCGAAATCGACAGCGACATGGTGGACCGCGCAACGCTCAACGTCACTGGCCGTGCAGTGCGTGTGGAGGCGGAAGCGGTATCGCGCTGCCTTGATCCCGAGCAGGGGGTGGCGGCGCGCTTGTCGGAGGGTGGACCTGCTCCGATGCGGGTGCGGGAGCAGGTGGCGGTGCAACGCGGTGAACTGGGGCGGGATCGGCGGGCTATCGAAGCGGTTGCAGATCAAGTTGCTGCGGCGCGTGAGGGGATGCGGGAGGCGGTGGAGGCGCTTGCGAAGGGCTGAGGCGCGGGCGCCGCGCTAAAATCCCGCCCATGCATTCCATCCGCAAACGCCCCGCCATCGACGGCCAGCTTGGCTGGTTCGAGACTTCCCCTTCCAGTCACACTTCCATCGGCCAGCGCCTGACAGGTCAGCATCGGTTTGATTTCGCCGTGATTGGCGCCGGATTTACCGGTGTCGCGCTGGCGCGTCGGCTGGCCGAGTTGCATCCGCAGGCGCGTATCGCGTTGGTGGAGGCGCTGGAAGTGGGGCAGGGCGCGTCGGGGCGCAATGCCGGGTTCATCATCGATATTCCGCACAACGTGGATGGGGGCGAGGCGGATGCCGCGTCGAGCCGCAAGTTGCATGCGCTGAACATGTTTGCGATCGACCGGCTGCGCGGGCTCAAGGATCGCTTTGGTATCGAATGCGCCTGGCAGGAGGCCGGCAAGTACATGTCGGCGCATGAATCCGCGCATATCGGCGCGCTCGAAACATTTGCGGGCGGGCTGAAGGCCGCGGGATTCGCGTATGAATTCCTGGAAGGTGCGGCGCTCTCGCTGCGCCTTGGCACTGACTACTACAAGGCGGCGATCTACACGCCGGGCAATGTGCTGGTGAATCCTGCATCGTTGGTGCGAGGATTGGCGGCATCGTTGCCTGAGAACGTCAGTGTTTTCACGGGGAGTCCGGTGACGGCCTGCCAGTATGGTGCGCCACATGTGCTGGCGTTTGCCGATGGCACGTTACGCGCGGACAAGCTCGTCCTCACCGTGGGCAGCTTCAGCGAGGCATTTGGCCGCGTGCGCAACCGGCTGGCTACGCTGTTTACCTATGCCAGCCTGACCGAGCCCTTGAGCGATGCCGAGCACGCCGCGCATTTTGCCGATGTCCAGCCGTGGGGCAGCACTTCCGCGCATCCGGCGGGTACCACGGTGCGTTACACGCCGGATCGCCGCATCTTCGTGCGGAATACGTTCCACTACCGTCCGTCGCTGCATGCGAGCGATGCCGACCTGCGTGCCGCCGCCGCGCATCATCGCCAATCGTTCGAAGCGCGTTTTCCGATGCTGGCGCGCAAGCCATTTGCGTATACATGGGGCGGGTTGATCAGCATGACGCTGAACCACCATTCGGTGTTCCGCCGGGAATCGGACAACCTGTTCAGCGTGGTGGGATGCAACGGGGTGGGCGTGGCCAAGGGCACTTACCTCGGGCATTACATGGCCGAGTTCATGGCTGGCATGCCGAGCGCAGCCATCGATGACATCGCGGCCGGCAGCCATCCCAACTGGATTCCGCCCGAGCCCATCCGGGGGATCGGCGCGGCCATGCGGTTGCGGCGCGAACTGGCAGGGGCGGGCGGGGAAGTTTGATATTGCGCAGCAATCCCGCCAGCGTCCGGGCCGGATTCCCCGGGATTCCTTTGAAGCAGCGCAAAAACTGCGCATGACGCCGCAGAATCTCACTGTTTTTTGGCAGGCGGATTGAATACCATCGGGACCTTTCGTGGCAGGGGCGGTTCGCCTCTTCCTACGCATTGCCCATACCCAGCACCGAAGGAGTCCCCTTGCACCACGCCACATCTCCGGCCATCGCCCCTGAACCTGCGCCTGCCCGCGTGACATCCCATTCATGGCGTGTGATTGCCGCGGCTTCCATCGGCAATGCGCTGGAATGGTTCGATCTGGTGGTCTACGGTTTCTTTGCTGTCACCATTGCCACGCTGTTTTTTCCGGCGGAGAGCGACACCGTTTCCTTGTTGATGACGCTTGGCACGTTCGGCGTGTCGTTCTTCATGCGTCCGCTCGGTGCCGTCGTGCTTGGTGTGTATGCCGACAAGGCGGGACGCAAGGCAGCCCTCACGTTGTCGATCCTGCTGATGATGGTGGGCACGCTGATGATCGCGGTGATGCCGACGTATGCCTCGATTGGTGTGCTGGCGCCGGTGGGCATCGTGATCGCGCGCATGATCCAGGGCTTCTCTGCAGGCGGCGAGTTTGGTAGTGCCACGGCCTTTCTGGCCGAGCATGGCGCGTCGCGACGCGGCTTCTTCTCAAGCTGGCAGGCGTCCAGCCAGGGACTGACCACGGTGCTGGCCGCATGCTTTGGCGCGTTCCTGACTTCGGCACTCACAGCCGAGCAGATGCTCGATTGGGGTTGGCGGATTCCGTTTTTCTTTGGCCTGCTGATTGGTCCGGTGGCGTTCTATATCCGACGGAACATCGACGAAACGCCTGAGTTCCTGGCCACGGAAACGGCGCAGAATCCCTTGTCCGATACCTTCTCCAACCAACCGGAGCGTCTGCTGCTGGCGATAGGCGCGGTGGTGGTCGGCACGGTGGCGTCGTACCTGATTCTCTATATGCCGACTTACGCGGTGAAGCAGCTTGGCATCCCGCCCTCGGCGGCATTTGCCGCGACCATCGCCACGGGTGTGGTGCAACTGATCGGCGCACCGATCTTCGGTCATTGGTCGGATCGCGTGGGACGCACCGGCATCATGCTCGGCGCGGCGCTGTTGTTCCTGGTGCTGGCGTATCCGGCCTATGCACTACTGGCTGCGTATCCCACGTTCGGGATGATGATCGGCGTGCAACTGTGCATCGGCGCCATCATCAGCGCGTATTTCGGCGTCCTTCCGGCGCTGCTGACCGAGTTGTTCCCCACGGCGACGCGCACCACAGGGATGTCCCTGGGCTATAACATCGCGGCCACGCTGTTCGGTGGTTTCGCACCATTCATCGTGACCGGGCTGATCAGCGTAACCGGCAACCCGCTCGCCCCAAGCTTCTACCTGAGCGCCGCCGCAGCCATCAGCGTTGCAACCTTGCTCTTGATCAGGCAGCTCGGCTTGCGCTAGTTGGTGCGCAACCTGCACCAGCGTCGGGCCGCGCGCTGCGGCGGTGCATCAAAGCCGGCGCGATGCGTGAGTTCGATGTCATGTAAGAAACCTCCAGTACTGCTGGAGGTTTGTTATTTAGTGGGTTGATTTTCAAGGAGATTGGCTTTCCTTGGCTGTTCGTGACGGACGGCGAATGTTCCATGGCACAGCCTTTGCTGTACTCGCACAAACCATCTTGTATTCAAGATTGGATGCGAGTCGAACATTCACGAGGAAATGCCCATGTCCAAGCTGCCCCCTTTCCGTTCCGAGGTTTCCGCCACGCGCCGACGCCTGCTCAAGACGACCGTAGCCGCCGCCGCTGCGCTGTCCGCGCCGGCCATTGTGCGGGCGCAGGGCACCCCGAAACTGCGCGTCGGATTCTGGCCCGTGGCGTCGGCGTTGCCATTCTTCGCAGCCATCGAAAAGGGCTATTTCAAGGAAGCCGGGCTCGATGTGGAACCGCTCAAGTTCGCCAGCGCGCAACAGGTGATCGAGGCGATGATCGCTGGCCGTTGCGACGGTAGCGCCAATGGCACCGCCTCGGCGGCGCTGGCACTGGGCGAGATCGCGCAACCGGGCCTGCTCAAGATTTTCTGCACGAACCCCACCAACGCCAAGTTCGTGCTCGAAGAGTTCATCGTGGCCAAGGACAGTCCGATCAAGTCCGTGGCCGAGTTCAAGGGCAAGCGCGTGGCGTGCGGCCCTGGCGTGCAGAACGTGGTGCTCGCCAAGACCATGCTGGAACGCGCGGGAGCAGGGCAGATGAGCGTGACCGAACTGCCGATCGGTCAGCACGTGGCGGCACTGGCCGCTGGCCAGGTCGATGGCATCTACACGCTGGAGCCCACCGGCACGGTGGGGCGCCTGAAGGGCGTGACGCGCACGCTGGAAGCTGGTGTGGTGGCGCGCTACATCCTCGGTGACCCGATGGCGCCGTGGCATGGCGGCTCGGCCAGCCTGACGGCCGAATTCCTCGCCAAGCAGCCCGATGTCGCCAAGCGCTACATGGCGGCCTATCGGCGCGGTGTGAACCTCGTGAAGCAGTCGCCGCAGGAGGCACGCCCCTTCCTCAAGGGCTATACGGCCATCGAAGGTCCGCTGACGACCGAGGTGCCGATGTCCGACTACCTGTTCTACGACGAGTTCAAGGCCAGCGACGTCGCCTACTTCCAGCAGTTCTACAACCTGTTCTCGGACAAGGGCATCTTCTCGCGCAAGGTGGATGTCAGCACCATGCTCTACAAGGGGTAAGTCATGTCCGAAGCCTCCACTTCCAAGGTGCCCGCTGCGGGCATCGCCCAGCAGCCGTGGTCGCCGCCGGCGTCAGCCGATGCCGCACCGCGCCGGCCTTTCACGGATCGTTTGCTTCCCGCTGTGGGCCCGCTGGTGTTGCTGATCATCTGGGATGCCGTGGTGCGTCTGGGCTGGATCAAGGCCATTCTGCTGCCGAGTCCTGCTGACACGATTGCCGCGTTGATGACCGGCCTGGCCGGTGGTCCGCTGCTGACCGATTTTGTGGTCACGGTGTCGCGCACGTTGCAGGCATTTGCGATTGCCGCCGTGGTGGGCATGCCGCTGGGCGTGCTGCTGGGCAGCAACGAGCGTGCCTATCGCAGTGTGGAGTTCGTGATCGATTTCTTCCGATCCACGCCGTCGTCCGCGCTGATCCCGCTGTTCCTGCTGATCTTCGGTGTCAGCGATATCAACAAGATTGCCATTGCAGCATTCGGCGCCATGCTGATCGTGGTGTTCAACAGTGCCTACGGTGTCATCAACGCCCGCAAGCAGCGCGTCATGGCGGCGCGTGTCATGGGCGCCTCGCGCTGGCGCGTGTTCCGCGACGTGCTGATCTGGGAAAGCCTGCAACCGAGCTTTGTGGGTTTGCGTTCGGCGGTGTCGATGGCACTGGTGATCGTCATCGTGGCCGAGATGTTTATCGGCTCGGAGAACGGTCTGGGCCACGCCATCATCGACGCGCAGCAGGTGCTGAACGTCAAGACGATGTACGCCGCGATTCTGGCCGCAGGTGCGCTGGGCTATCTGCTCAATATCGTGTTTCTTGTTGTGGAACGACGCATCGTCCATTGGAGCGGGAGGTAAATCATGAGCGCAATCCAGACACCTGCCCGTCATGTCGACGTTCCCGTGCCGGCGTTCCGGCCGGGGCCGCCGGGCACCCACATCACCATCCGCGGACTCACCAAATACTTCGCGGGCTGGCCGCTGTACGAGAACTTCGATCTCGATATTCCGAAGGGCCGCATTGTCTCGGTGTTCGGTCCCAACGGCTGCGGCAAAAGCACGCTGATCAACATGATTGCCGGCCTGATCCCGATCGATCGCGGCGAGATCCTGTTCGATGGCAAGACGCTCAAGGACACGCGCATCGGCTACGTGTTCCAGAACTACCGCGAGGCACTGTTCCCGTGGATGCGCACCATCGACAACATCGCCTATCCGCTGCTGCTCGAAGGTTGCAGCAAGGTGGAGGTGGATCGCCGCATGGCCGAACTGGTAGCGTCGTTCGACGTCAAGTTCGACCTGAACCGCTACCCGTACGAACTGTCGGGCGGACAGCAACAGACCGCGTCGATCATGCGCGCGCTGGCGCCCCGGCCCGAAGTGCTGTTCCTGGACGAGCCGTTCTCCGCGCTCGATTTCGAGATGACGCTGTTCATTCGCGAGAAGCTGCAAGAGGTGTTCATGCAGACCGGCACCACGATGCTGCTGGTCTCGCACGATCTGGAAGAAGCGGTGTATCTGGCCGACCAGATCCTGCTGCTGACCAAGCGCCCCACGCGCGTGGCGGAAATCCTTGACTACACCGACGCGCGGCCACGTACCGTCGATACGCTATCCCAAGCCAGCTTTGTTGAAGCCAAGCGACAAAGCCTGGAGATTTTCCAGCGCGAGGTGCGCCGATGATGATGACAATTGCCGATTTGCATGAGCGCTATGCGCGAGGCACGCTCGATCCGATGGCGTGCGCCACGGAAGTACTGCGCCAGATCGAGTCATTCGACCGCCCCGAGGTATGGATCCATCGCGTGCCGGTCGAAACGCTGATGGCGAAGGCGCAAGCCTTGAAGGCGATGCTCGACCAGGAAGGCGAGGCCATCCTGCGGCGCCTGCCGCTGTTCGGCGTGCCGTTCGCGGTCAAGGACAACATCGACGTAGCGGGGTTGCCGACTACGGCAGCATGTCCTGAGTTTGCGTACGTGCCGCAAACAACGGCTTTTGCCGTGCAGCGATTGCTCGATGCCGGCGCATTGCTTGTGGGCAAGACCAATCTTGACCAGTTCGCGACTGGCCTTGTCGGCACGCGTTCGCCTTACGGCGCGGTGCGGCACAGCACGTCGCCCGCGTATGTCTCGGGAGGCTCCAGTTCGGGATCGGCGGTGGCTGTGGCGGGCAACTGCGTGGCGTTCTCGCTCGGCACTGACACCGCAGGATCGGGACGTGTGCCAGCTGGCATGAACGGACTCGTCGGTTTGAAGCCGTCGCTGGGTCTGGTGAGCAAGCGCGGCGTGGTGCCCGCGTGCCGCACGCTCGATACGATTTCAGTGTTCGCGCATGATGTGGCCGATGCCTGGCGCGTGCTGGAGCAGATCGGGGCTTACGATGCCGCGGATAGCTACTCGTCGCGCGTGCCGATGCTGGGACTGCCGCGTGCGTGGCGCGTGGGCTTGCCCGATGCATTGAGCTTCGAGAACGATGCGCAGGCCGAACAGGCGTTCATGGCCACGCTCGATCGATTCGGTTCGCGGCTCGGTATCCAGACCGAGACCATCGATTTCACGCCGCTGGCGCAGACATCCGCGCTGCTCTACGACGGCCCATGGGTGGCCGAGCGTCGTGCTGCGGTGGGCGATTTTCTGGTCACGCATCGCGATGCAATGGATGCAACCGTCGTGACCGTGATCGAAAAGGCCAACCAGTTCAGTGCTGCCGATGCGTTCAACGCGCAGTACCAGTTGGCCGATCTGAAGCGCCAGGCCGAGGGGCTGTTCGCTCGGATCGATGTGCTGGTAGTGCCAACCGCGCCGACGCATCCGACCATCGCCGCCGTGCAGGCCGATCCCGTGGTCGAGAACAGCAAGCTCGGGCGCTATACGAACTTCGTGAACCTGCTCGACCTGTGCGCGCTGGCGATCCCCGGTCTGCCGCGCGCCGATGGGCTGCCTGCTGGCATCACGCTGATCGGGCCTGCTGGTGCGGATCATCGATTGGCGGTGCTGGGCGCAAAGATCGAAGCGAGCCTGCGCGGCACGGCCGACGTTCTGCCGGTACCGCTGCCGCTCAACGAGCCATCCGTGGCGCTGGCTGTGGTGGGCGCGCATCTGCGCGGTCAGCCGCTGAACTGGCAACTGCAGGAAGCGGGCGCCCGATTCATCGAATCGACAACCACATCGCCAAGCTATCGGCTCCATGCACTGGCCGGAACGGTGCCACCCAAGCCAGGACTGGTGCGTGACGATGCTGGCGCGGCCATCGAAGTGGAAGTCTGGGACGTACCCCTACGCCAGTTCGGCAAGTTTGTGGCCGATGTGCCCGCCCCACTTGGTATCGGCTCGGTCGTGCTGGCCGATGGGCGGCAGGTCAAGGGCTTCATTTGCGAGCCCTTTGCCGTGGCGGCTGGCAGCGGCGCACGAGACATCACCGCGTTTGGCGGCTGGTGGGCCTATCTGCGTAGCGTCGAAGCTGCCGAGCCAGCCGTTGCCGCAAGCTGAATTGCCACGCCGTACTTCTCTCCATCCCATCCATCGGACCTTGCCATGACCCAACGTCGTGATTTTCTGAAACAGGCCAGCGCGCTGACGCTTGGCTCCCTCCTGCCGTTTGAATCGCTGCTGGCCGCCGAGAACGTGACGGTGGGTGTGCTGTATGTCGGCGCGCGCGGCGACTTCGGCTACAACCAGGCGCAGGCCACGGCCACCAGCGTGATTCGCAAGCTGCCCAACGTGAAGCTGGTGGAGGAAGAGAACGTGCCCGAGACCATCGCGGCGCAGAAGACCATGGAGGCCATGATCCAGCAGGACGGGGTCTCGCTGATCTTTGCTACCTCGTTCGGTTATTTCGATCCGCACGTGCTGAAGGTCGCGGCCAAGTACCCCAAGGTGCGGTTCGCGCACTGCGGGGGACTGTGGAAGGCCGGCAACCCGACAAATATCGCCAGCTACTTCGGCTACATCGACGAATGCCAGTATCTGGACGGGGTGATCGCCGGGCACATGAGCAAGTCGAAGAAGCTTGGCTTCGTGGCGGCCAAGCCGATTCCGCAGGTGCTGCGCAACATCAATGCGTTCACGCTTGGCGCGCAGTCCGTCGATCCGTCCATCACGACGCGGGTGATCTTCACGGGTGACTGGTCGATGCCGGTCAAGGAAGCCGAGGCAGCCAATAGCCTGATCGACCAGGGCTGCGACGTGCTGACCTGCCATGTCGATGGTCCGAAGGTCATCGTCGAGACCGCCGAGAAGCGCGGCGTCATGAGCTGTGGGTATCACGCCAGCCAGGCAGCGCTGGCCCCCAAGGGCTATCTGACCGGCGCCGAATGGGATTGGGCCACGCCCTACAAGGCGATTGTTGCCAATGCCCAGGCCGGCAAGGTACAGCCGAATCTGCTGCGCGGCGGGCTCAAGGAAGGCTACGTGAAGATGTCGCCGTACGGGGCAGCGGTCAGCACGGCAGCGAAGCAGAGCGCGGATGCCATCAAGGCGAAGATGGTGGCCGGCGACTTTGTGATTTTCAAGGGGCCGCTGAAGGACAACAAGGGTGGCGTCGCAGTGCCCGCCGGCACCAGGCTGGTTCAGACGGACTACGCGCTCGAATCCATGAACTACCTGGTGGCGGGCGTGGTGGGGCAGGGCTGACGAACGACGAACCCCGCCGAACGCCGCCGAATCCGTGGATCGACGTTGCCTCAGGAGCTTCCCATGCGCATCCCCGCCAGCACTGCCACGCTGACGCTGGCCGTCCTGCCCGCGTTGCCTACCTTGCTGGCCGTGGCCAGCGCGTTGTTGCTGTTCTCGTTGTTCCTGCTGCTGCAGGGGGCGCCGGTGCTGGAGGCGATGCAACTGATCTTCCAGGGCGCGTTCGGCACGCCGTTTGCCTGGCAGAGCACGCTCACGCGCGCTGCGCCGCTGATGCTGACCGCGCTATGCGTGGCGTTGCCGGCGCAGGTCGGCCTGATCGTGATCGGCGGCGAAGGCGCGTTGGCGCTCGGCGGCCTGGCCGCCGCGCTGGTGCCCCAGTGCGTGCCTGCGGCTACCCCGTGGTGGATCGTCATGCCAGCGATGGCCGCTGCGGGCATGCTGGCGGGAGGTTGCTGGATCGGTGCAGCCGGCGCACTGCGGCAATGGCGCGGGGTCAATGAAACCATCAGCAGCCTGCTGCTGGCTTACATCGCCATCGCCGTATTCAAGCATCTGGTAGAGGGGCCATTGCGCGACCCCGCCAGCCTGAACAAGCCTTCCACCGTACCCGTTCCGGATGCATGGATGGTCGGCACGCTGCCGGGCATCGACGTGCACTGGGGCTTGCTGGCTGGCGTGTTGGCCTGCGCGGCGGCGTGGCTGATGGTGCGGCGCTCGACGTTCGGATTTGCCATGCGGGTGACGGGCGGCAACGCCCGGGCGGCCCGGCTGGTAGGGCTGCCGGTGGGCCGTCTCACGCTGGCGGCCTGCGTGCTGGGCGGTGCGGCAGCAGGCCTGGCAGGCATGTTCGAGGTGGCGGCAGTACAGGGCAGCGCCAACGTGGCACTGCTGGCGGGGTACGGGTACAGCGGCATCCTGGTGGCGTTCGCGGCCCGGCAGAATCCGCTGGCCATCGTTGCCTGCGCACTGATGATCGGCGGCATCGAGAACAGCGGCAGCCTGCTGCAGCGGCGGCTGCATCTGCCCGATGCCACCACGTTTGTACTGCAGGGCCTGCTGTTTGCCAACCTGCTGGCGTGGGAAGCCATGGGCGGTGCGCTTTCCAGCTGGCGCGTGAAATTGCAGGACATTGCCCTGGCCGGCAAGGCGCAGGCAGAACTGGAGACCCGCCATGCATGAGGCTTCGTCGACGTGGCTCGTGCTGATACTGTCGCTGGTCACGGGCGCGATCCGCGTCAGCACGCCGTACTTGTTCGTGAGCCTGGGAGAGTGCCTGACCGAGAAGGGCGGGCGCGTCAACCTGGGGCTGGAAGGCATTCTCGTGTCGGGCGCCATGAGCGGCTACGCGGTGTCCTACCTGTCGGGCTCCCCGTGGCTGGGTGTGCTGGCCGCCGCAGGCGTGGGCCTGCTGCTGGGTGGCCTGCATGGGCTGGTGTGTTCGCTGCCCCGCGTGTCTGACATCGCCTTCGGCATCGCGCTGATGTTGCTGGGAACCGGGCTGGCGTTCTTCCTCGGCAAGCCGTTCATTGCACCGCAGGCGCCCGGCCTGCCATCGATCGGGCTGGGTGCGTGGTCGGCCTCGCCGCAGGTGCAGCAACTCCTGCGCATCAACGTGCTGTTCCTGATCGGCGTGGCGCTGGCTTTCGCGCTGCAATGGGGCATGCGCGCCACGCGCTGGGGGATGGTGCTGCGGCTGGTTGGCGATCACGGCGAGACCGCGCGCGCCATGGGCTACCCGCTGACACGCATCCGCATTGCGGCCACGGCCGTGGGCGGCTTGCTGGCCGGCGTGGGCGGCGCCTACCTGTCGCTGGTCTATCCGGGAAGCTGGAACGAGGGACTGTCCAGCGGGCAGGGGCTCATGGCCGTGGCGCTGGTCATCTTCGCGCGCTGGCAGCCCATGCGTTGCCTGTGGGCGGCGCTTCTGTTCGGTGCGGCTGGCGCGCTGGGCCCGGCACTGCAGGCCATCGGCATCACTGGCGGCTACTACCTGTTCAATGCGGCGCCGTATGTATTGACGCTCGCGATCATGACCATCAGCTGCCGCCCCAACCGTGCACTGGCCGGGGCGCCGGGCGAACTGAGCCTGACCCGCTGACCCGCCGACTCAATTCCATCGAGGACAACATGAACCGAACCATCGACGCCAGGCCATATCCCTGGCCCTATGACGGCAACCTTCGCGCCGACAACACGGCACTGGTCATCATCGACATGCAGACCGATTTCTGCGGTTTCGGCGGCTATGTAGACCGCATGGGCTACGACCTGTCCATGACCCGCGCCCCGATCGAGCCGATCCGCCGTGTGCTGGCCACGATGCGCGCCCAGGACTTCACGATCATCCATACGCGCGAAGGACACCGGCCGGACCTGTCGGACCTGCCCGCCAACAAGCGCTGGCGCAGCCGGCAGGCGGGTATCGGCGGCGTGGGCATTGGCGACGAGGGCCCCTGCGGCAAGATCCTGGTCCGGGGCGAACCGGGCTGGGAAATCATCGACGAACTGGCACCGCTGCCCGGAGAAATCGTGATCGACAAGCCCGGCAAGGGCTCGTTCTGCGCCACAGATCTGGAATTGATCCTGCGCACGCGCGGCATCGTGAACCTGATACTGACCGGTATCACGACCGATGTCTGCGTGCACACGACAATGCGGGAAGCGAACGACCGGGGCTTCGAGTGCACGATTCTGGCGGATTGCTGCGGGGCGACCGATCAGGGCAACCATGATGCGGCGCTCCACATGGTCACCATGCAGGGTGGCGTGTTCGGTACGGTATCGAACTCGCAGGCCCTGCTGGCCACGCTGGGTTAGCCGCCATGGCTGGCGAGGCACTTGGACTGGAAGTCATCGGCGCCACGAAATCGTTTGGCGCGTTCCGGGCGCTCGATGACGTATCGCTCAAGATCGCGCCCGGCACCATTCACGCATTGCTTGGCGAGAACGGCGCGGGCAAGAGTACGCTCGTAAAAGGGCTGGTCGGCTATGCGCCGCTGGATGCCGGGCAACTTGTTGCCGACCGGCGCGAGGTCCGTATCGATTCCCCGCGCGCCGCGCAGGCGCTGGGCATCGGCATGGTCTACCAGCATTTCACGTTGGCCGAAGGGATGTCCGTCGAGGAGAATCTGCTGCTCGCACGCGGGTCGCTGCCATGGAAGCTGGACTGGGCCGCCGAACGGGCCGCGCTAGACGCCTTCATGCAGGAAATGCCGTTCCGGCTGCCTCTGGACCGCCTGGTACGGACACTGGCCGCCGGCGAAAAGCAGAAGCTGGAAATCCTCAAGCAGCTCTATCTGCGGCAGCGTTTCCTGATCCTGGACGAGCCCACCTCCGTGCTGACCCCGCATGAGGCCGACGAAGTCCTCGGGCTGATGCGGACGCTGACGTCGCGCGGCGAACTGACCGTGCTGATGATCACCCACAAGTTCCGCGAGGTCACCGCCTACGCCGATGACGTGACAGTGCTGCGCAAGGGGCGCAGGGCCGGCGGCAGCGCCGTAGCCGATACCAACGTCGGGCAGCTTGCGGGGTGGATGATGGGCGCGGGCGATCTGGCCGGTACCGTTGTGGATACCGAAGCGTCAGCGGCAGCCGGCGCACGCCGCGTGACGCGGACACCAACTGAAGCCGACGCGGCGGTGCGCTTGCGGGTAACCGGGATGACCGTCAGCGACGATCGCGGCCATGCCGCCGTGCGGGATCTCGCTCTGGCAGTCAGGGCAGGCGAGATTCTTGGTATCGCGGGCGTATCGGGCAACGGCCAGCGCGAACTGGTGGATGCACTGGTTGGCCAGCGGCCGCTGGCAGCGGGCACGATGGAGGTATCCGGACTGCCGTATCGCGCCACGCGTGCGGAGATGACCGCGCGGCGGTTGTTCGCGATTCCCGAGGAGCCACTCAGGAACGCCTGCGTAGCGGGCATGAGCGTCGCGGAGAACCTGGCGCTGCGAACGTTCGACCGTGCACCGTTGCGGCGCCTGGGTGGCTGGCTGGACCGTGGCGCCATGCGCACGCGGGCGGTGGATCTGATCACCCAGTTCAATGTCCGTCCACCGCGTCCCGAACAGCAGATCGGGACCCTGTCCGGCGGCAACGTCCAGCGCGCGGTGCTCGCGCGCGAGCTTGGCCAGCCGGTGGACGTTCTGATCGTGGCCAACCCAGTCTTTGGGCTGGACTTTGCTTCGGTAGCCGATATCCACGCCCGGCTGCTGGCCGCGCGCAACGCCGGCGCCGCCGTGCTGCTGATCAGCGAGGACCTGGACGAACTGCTTGAACTGGCCGACCGCATCGCGGTGATGGCCGAAGGCACCATCGTGCACGAAGGTCCGGCCGACGCTGCAGACAGGACGGAACTGGGCCGGCACATGGCCGGACACGCAAGCCTGATTGATATCCCTACGGTCGCGGGCGCACAATGACGGCCATCGCAACGATTTCCGACCCACAACGTATGGACGCAACGTCGAATGCGCCGAACGCGATGGCGGAGCAGGTCTATCTGCGCATCAAGCAGGATATCTTCAACTTCCTGCTCTGCCCCGGTGACCGCTTCGCCGAACTGGCGATTGCCGCGCACTACGGCGTATCGCGTACGCCGATGCGCGATGCGCTGTTTCGCCTGCAACGCGAAGGCTATCTGGAAGTTGGCTTTCGGCGTGGCTGGAAGGTCTTGCCGGTGAACTTCGATCAGCTCGACCAGCTTTACGATCTGCGGATCGTGCTGGAGCTGGCCGCTATCGAGCGTATCCAGCATGTGGAGGGTGGGCAGGCAGCCATCGACGCACTGCGCGCTATCTGGTGCGTGCCGGAAGATCAGCGGGAGAGCGATCCGGCGACGATGTTCGAGATGGACGAGGATTTCCATCGTCGGCTCGTCGCCGCCATCGGCAACAACGAGATGCTGCGCGTCCATAACGACGTGACGGAGCGCATCCGCATCATGCGCCGGCTCGACTTCCTGAAACCGAAGCGCACCAGCGCCACCTACGAGGAACACAGCACGCTGCTGGAACTGCTGACGCGGAATCGCCACGCGGAGGCGGCAATCCTGCTGCGTGCGCACATCACGCAGAGCAAGCTTGAAGTGCGCAAGATCACGCTGTCCATGCTCGCCGATGCGCGCAATCAGAAGCTTGCATTTGTCAGCTGAGGCGGTGCATCACGCGCATCACGACGCCTTCTTCCCGGCTCTCCCGACCTTGGCGAGCGGCAGGTTTGCCAGCCGTTCGGTGATCACATCGCGCACCGCTTGCGACGCATCCATGGTCTTCAGAAGATCCGGCCAATGGGTCTGGGCCATGGAGACGGCTTCCTTGACCGCAGCCGTAGCGATCCGCTTCGGGATACCGGCCTTGTCCGCGATCACTTCATAGAGGTCCAGCGTTTCCTTGCGCTGGAACTCGTCAATCGCCACGTTCTGGCCGTAGGACGTGAAGTTGGGCAGGGCGGAGACACACACGATGTCGTAGGCGGGCGAAAGCTCGGGCAGCTTCCGATCGTGGTAGATCACCGAGAAGTTCTTGAGATGCGCGTCGCTATTGCCGATCAGCGTATTGACCGCCTGACGCGTGAAGAACTGTCGAATGTTCTCCAGTCCGTTCGGACTCAGCCGGTACAGGGCCGCCACGAGCCGGATGTACTCCTCAACCTTGGCGTACTTCCTGCTGGGCATCCGGGCGAGCAATTGACAGCCGTCCTCCGCATGGATGCAGGCACCGTCGCCAGTGCGATCGAAGCGTTCCACGGCGAGGTAGTGCAGGCCCTGGCCCATCGAGTCCGCGAGGTCCGGTACATCGATGCTCGACATCGGAAGCACCTGGATCGGGGCGATGTTCACACCGGCTGCCGCTGCGAGGTGCATCGACACGTATTCATTGAGCACCTGGGAGTCGTCGTTCTTCGCTGGCAGCTTGGCGATGATGTCCGATATCCTGGTCTTGGTCGGCAGGGTGTAGCGCTCGCCCTTTCGCATGGTCGAAAGCGCCAGCTTGTTCTGCACGCCCGAGACCGACGCCGCGCCTTCCGTGGCGCCTTCGACGACAGCGATTTCAAGGTTGTCCGCACCGCCTGTCACGCCGTAAGTGCGCACGTATTCGGGCAGCGCGCGCGTGTCGGCAGGTTTCACCACGATGGCGCCGGGCAAATCGTTGCCAGCGGAGGCCAGCACGCCGAAATCGTCTTTGTCCTCGGGGTTCTTTCGCGTGGCTTCCAGACGCTTGCGCAGTTCGCCTTCGGGCAGCAGGCCGGCAAAGTACGGCGGGAGTTCGCCGCCCGTGTTGTAGATCGCGGGGTGGAACGCGTTGTCGAAGACTTCCGACGTGGCTTCACGCCCAAGGTCGGTCGGCAGCGTAATGGACAGGCTGAGCGTGTCGCGGTCGTTGTTGCCCCGGTATTCCTCCGTGGGGACGAAGCGCGTATTCCCGCCCGCCTCACAGAGAAAGCCGCAGAGCCGATCATGAAGATGAACCTCCAGGTAGCGGGGGTGCAGTTCAAAGCTCATGATTGGCCCAGCAGGTGGTCTATCGTGGAGCGGGCCGTGCGATCGGGGCCGCTGCCTTTGCCATCGAGAACCTGGCGCACTTCGGCCAGTTTCTCCTTGGGCACCATGACCCATTCGGCATCCATCGCCCCCGCCAGAGACTCGAAAGTCGAGGCACGACTGTCTTTCTCACCGCGAAGGATGGCAGACAGGTTCTGATGCGCCATACCGATCAGGCGTGCCAGATTGGAGATCGAGATCTGGCGGCGACTGCGCATCGCCTGGGACTCAGAGAGTAATGACATAGCATGCATCCGCAGCAAAATAGCTACGATAGTATGCATCACGCCCTGAGTGCATTCAAGTCGTATCGCATGTTATCGCATGTATTTTTAAAAAAAATAATGCGATAACATGCAGTTTGGCGCGGAAGTCTACGCTTCGCGGGAACTTAGTGACTGATCATCCACGGCCTGCCGCTGGGCTGTTTGATTGCGTTGGGGGAGGTCGGCAGCTTGACCGGGCTGCAACACCCGCATCCCGCACCGTGCGAACGACTCTCTTTGGGCGCCGCCGCGCTGCGCTCGTTGGTGGCATGCGCCGCGCGGGAAGCCGTACTCAAGGTGCCGAGCGACGGCGCCGCCACCAGCGCCCGGGCCGCCGCCGCGCCGCAGTCGGGACAAGCCGCTGGCTCGTCCCGCCGCGACATCGGGCGCATCACGGTGAACACACCACATCCGTGGCATCGGTAATCGTAGGTGGGCATGGCGGCTCCGGTGACTCGCGATGTGGATTAAAGATCGGGCGAAAGCGGCAGGTCCACCGTGCCCTGGATCATCTTGGTCGGGCCACTCGCGCTGGGGCGGATGTCGAAGTCGAAGATCTGCGTTGGCAGCCAGAGCGTGGCGCATGCGTTCGGCACATCGACCACACCGCTGATATGACCCTGCACCGGCGCTGTGCCGAGGATCGAGTACGCCTGCGCACGGGAGTAGCCGAACTTCGTCATGTATTCGATGGCGTTAAGGCACGCCTGGCGATATGCAACATTCACGTCGAGGAAATGCTGCTTGCCCGATTCGTCGACCGAGATGCCTTCAAAGATCAGGTAGTCGTTGTAGTGCGGCGTGATGGGGCTGGGCTTGAAGATCGGGTTCTTGACGCCGTACTTCGCCATGCCGTCCTTGATCAGCGTGACGCGCATATGCACCCAGCCGGCCATTTCGATGGCGCCGCAGAACGTGATTTCGCCATCGCCCTGGGAGAAGTGCAGATCGCCCACGGACAGGCCGGCACCATCCACATACACCGGGAAGTACACCTTGGCGCCGCGCGACAAGTCCTTGATGTCGCAGTTGCCGCCGTGTTCGCGCGGCGGTACGGTGCGTGCGCCCGTGGCGGCAGCTTCGTTGCGCGCATCGCCTTGCAGTTTGCCCATGTGCGCCGTGGCCGCAAACGGCGGGTTGGCCAGTGCGGGGACGCGGTTCGGGTCGGTCGCCAGCAAATCGGCTTCGCGCTGATTCCACGTCTCCAGCATTGCCTTGTCCGGCAGGCAGCCGATCAGGCCCGGATGGATCAGGCCCGCAAAGTTCACGCCGGGAATATGGCGCGACGACGTAAACATGCCGTGGAAATCCCAGATCGACTTCTGCGCCTGCGGGAAATGATCGGTCAGGAAGCCGCCGCCGTTCTGCTTCGAGAAGAAGCCATTGAAGCCCCATTGGCTCTCGGGTTTGGCGCCGATGTCGAGCAGGTCCACCACGAGCAGGTCGCCCGGTTCCGCGCCTTCCACGCCGACGGGTCCGGACAGAAAGTGAACGATGGACAGGTCGATGTCGCGCACGTCATCGGCGGAATCGTTGTTCTTGATGAAGCCGCCCGTCCAGTCGTAGGTCTCCAGGATGAAATCGTCGCCGGGTTTGACCCAGCAGGCCATGGGGATGTCGGGGTGCCAGCGGTTGTGGACGTTCGGGTTCTCGTACGGCGACTGGGCCAGATCGACCTGGATCAGGGTATCGGTCATGAGATTGACTCCTGGATGCGTGCAGGGGTGGTGATGAAAACGTGAGGGATGACTAGACGGACAGGTACTCGCGGATATGCGCGACATCGGTGCTATGACGCTGCGTTTCGTGGACAAAGCGCCCGCCCTCGATGACGAAGAGGCGATCTGCCACCTCCATTGCGAAGCTCAGTACCTGTTCGGAGAAAACGATCGTGATGTCGCGCGTGCGGCGAATCTCGTTCAGCGCGCGCGCGATGTCCTTGATGATCGACGGCTGGATACCTTCGGTCGGTTCATCCAGCAGCAGCACCTTGGGGTTTGACACCAGCGCCCGGGCAATGGCCAGTTGCTGTTGCTGCCCGCCGGACAGGTTGCCGCCCTTGCGGCGCCGCATATCGAACAGCACCGGGAACATGGCGAAGATCTCGTCGGGAATCCGTCGCGTCTTGCCTTGTTCCATGCCGGTCAGGATGTTTTCTTCGACGCTCAGGTGCGAGAAGATCATGCGCCCCTGCGGCACATAGGCGATACCGGCGCGCACGCGGCGGTAGCTCTCGTCGTGCGACACGTCCTGGCCATTGACGCAGACCTGGCCGGTGCGCAGCGGCAGCATGCCGATCATCGCCTTGAACAGCGTGGTCTTGCCCATGCCGTTGCGGCCCATGATGGCGACGGTTTCGCCCTGTGCGGCGGCGAACGACACGCCGTGCAGCGCCTCGCTCTGGCCATAGTTCACCACCACGTTATCGACGGTCAGCATGCGATGTGCTCCTTAGCTGTGGCTCGGGGCTCAGTGGCCCAGGTAGACGTCGATGACGCGCGGGTCTTTCTGTACTTGCGCCATCGATCCTTCGGCCAGGATCTTTCCCTGGTGCATGACGGTGACCTTGTCCGCGATCTGCTGCACGAAATCCATGTCGTGCTCGATCACGATGACGGCGCGTCCCTTGCTGATGCGCTTGAGCAGTTCGGCGGTCAGCTCGCGTTCGCGCACGCTCATGCCGGCGATGGGTTCGTCGAGCATCAGCAGTTGCGGTTCCTGCATCAGCAACATGCCGATCTCCAGCCATTGCTTCTGCCCGTGCGACAACTGCGCGGCTTCGCGCTCCAGCGTATCGGCCAGCCCGATCTCGGTGGCCACATCGGTGACGCGCTGGCGTACCTCGTCGTCGGTGCTAAAGGCGAGGGCGCCGAACACGCCACGTCCACGCGGAAACGACACCGCCAGGTTCTGGAACACACTGAGGTTTTCGTAGATCGAAGGGGTCTGGAACTTGCGCCCCACGCCGGCGCGGACGATCTCGTATTCGGGCAGGCCGGTCATCTCTCGATTGACGAACTTGATGCTGCCGCCGCTGGCGCGTGTTTTGCCGCACACCAGATCGAGCAGCGTAGTCTTGCCCGCGCCGTTCGGGCCGATGATCACGCGCAGTTCGTCGCGGTCCACGTACAGCGTCAGGTTGTCGATGGCCTTGAATCCATCGAACGACACGGACAAGTCCTCTACGGCCAGCATGAAATCGGTATTGCTCATGGTCGCTCCTATGCTGTCTTGCCGGGGACGTTGCTGGCCGGCTCGCCGGACTCACTGCCACGACGGCGCCGGGCCATGAACTTGTGATAGAGACCGGCGAGACCTTCGGGGAAGGCCACCACTACGCCGATAAACAGCGCGGCCATCAGGAACAGCCACAGGTCGGGGAAGCTCTCCGAGAAGTACGTCTTGCCCGCATTGACCAGTAACGTGCCCCACACCGCACCGACGAGACTCATGCGTCCACCCACTGCGGCAAAGATCACCATTTCGATCGATGGCACGATGCCGACGAACGACGGCGACATGAAACCCACCTGAAGCGTGAACATTGCACCGCCTACCGCAGCGAGCGCCGCCGCCAGGCAGAACACGAAGACCTTGAACATCGCCACGTCATAGCCGGAGAAGCGCACGCGGTCTTCCTTGTCACGCATCGCCAGCAGCAGCACGCCAAGCTTGGTGCGCTGAATCCAGCGGCACAGCAGCATCGCGCCGAACAACAGGGCCACATTGACGAAGTAGAGAATCATCTTTGCGCTGTCGGTACGGATATCCCAGCCGAGCATGGTCTTGAGATCGGTGATGCCGTTCACGCCACCTGTATAGCCTTGCTGGCCGATGATCAGCACGGAGAGGATCAATGCCACCGCCTGCGTGATGATCGCGAAATACACACCGCCCACGCGGCGACGGAACATGGCGAAGCTGACGACGAAGGCCAGCAGTACCGGCACCGCAATCACGCCGATCAGCGCGAACGGCAAGTGCCGGAACGGCTCCCACCACCATGGCAGTGCGGTGAGCTGGTTCCAGTCCATGAAATCGGGAATGCCGGGCGTGGACTGGATGGCCGTACTCTTCGGGTCCGAGGCTTCGAGCTTCAGGAACATGGCCATCGCGTAGCCGCCCAGCCCGAAGAACACGCCTTGCCCAAGACTCAGTACGCCGCCGTAGCCCCACAGCATGACGAGTCCCACGGCCACGAATGCATAGCTCAGGTACTTGCCGATGAGGTTCAGGCGGAAGACGTCGAGCGCGAGCGGCAGCACGACGACCAGCGTCAGCCCGAGCAGCGCATAACCGGCCCATTCGCCGCCCAGGGCGCGCAGCCGTTGCGGTAGCGGTAGCGTTTTTGTGGGAGACATCATCGAACTCCGTGATCAAGCAGGTAAGCCGGGGACATCAACGTCGCACCGCCGGTGCATACAGTCCCTGCGGACGAATCATCAGGATCGACACGATCAGCAGCAGCGTCAGCACGCGTGCCATCGAACCCGTGAGGAAGAACTCGCTGATCGATTGCATTTGTGCGATGCCGAAGGCAGACGCCACGGTGCCCGCCAGACTTGCCGCACCGCCAAACGTCACCACCAGGAAGGAATCGACGATATAGAGCGCGCCGCTCGTAGGGCCGGTGGAACCAATCGTCGTGAACGCCGCGCCGGCCACGCCTGCAATGCCGCAGCCGATGGCAAAGGTCAGTCGATCCGTGCGCTTGGTGTTGATGCCCGCCGCATTGGCCATGGCGCGATTGGCCGTGGTGGCGCGTACACGCAAGCCCCATCGTGAGCGATACAGTGCCAGCCACACCAGCCCGGCCACGGCCAGCGTCAATGCCATTACGAACAAGCCGTTGATCGGAATATCGAGTCCGGGGGCGGGTGCCCACGAACCCATCAGCCATTCGGGCAGCGTGGGGCTGACTTCCTTCGGCCCGAAGGTCGAGCGGAACAGCTGCTGCATGCCGAGCGAGAGACCCCATGTCGCCAGCAACGTATCGAGCGGACGCTTGTATAGATGCCGGATCAGCGCCCACTCGGCCAGCCATCCCGCAGCGAACGCGAACACGAAGGCCGCGCCGATTGCCACCGGGAAATACCAGCCCATCCATGACGGCGCCAGGCGTTCCACCGTGGTGGAGGCCAGGTAGATCGTGTAGGCGCCGATGGTCATGAACTCGCCATGGGCCATGTTGATGACGCCCATCTGCCCAAAGATGATTGCCAGTCCCAATGCCATCAGCAGCAGGACCGAGAACAGGCTGAGGCCGGCAAAGCCTTGCATCAGGCCAATATTCAGCATGTCGGAGAGATTCATGACCGTGCTCCCGCGTGGATGGATTACTGGTAGCCCTTGGGGAACGGGTTCGGCGGAATCAGTTGCGGCGATTCCGCTACCACCTTGAACTGGCCGTCAAGCTGCGCCAGTCCCACGCGCGTCTTGCTCCAGAGGTGATGGTTCGTATCGACCTTCACGTAGCCCTCGGGCGCGGTCTTGAGTTCGATGCCGGGCGATGCCGCCACTACCTTGTCGATATCGAAACTGCCAGCCTTTTCCACGGCGGCCTTCCACAACCATGGGCCAAGGTAGCCTGCCTGCGTCACATCGCCGATCACGGACTTTGCGCCGTACTTGGCCTTGAAGGCATCCACGAACTGCTTGTTGTTGGGGTTGTCCAGCGACTGGAAGTACTTCATGGCCGCGTAGAAGCCAGCGATGTTCTCGCCGCCGATGCCCAGCACTTCGTCTTCGGTCACGGAGATCGTGAGCAGGAACTGCTTGTCCGCCGTGATACCCGCTGCCTTGAGTTGCTTGTAGAACGCCACGTTCGAGCCGCCCACCACGATGGCGTAGATGCAATCGGGCTTGGCGATCTTGATCTTGTTGATCAGCGAGTTGAAGTTGGTATGGCCCAGCGGGTAATACTCTTCGCCCACCACCTTGGCCTTCTGGAAGTTCTCGATGTGCTTGCGCGCAATCTTGTTCGACGTGCGCGGCCAGATGTAGTCCGAACCAATCAGGAAGAAGCTCTTCGCGTTCTTCTGCTTGGCGGCCCAGTCCAGACCCCAGATGATCTGCTGCGTGGCTTCCTGCCCCGTGTAGATAACGTTCTTCGACTGTTCCAGCCCTTCATAGAACGTCGGGTAGTACAGCAGGCCGTTCTCTTTCTCGAAGACCGGCAGCACGGCTTTGCGCGATGCCGACGTCCAGCAGCCGAACACGGCGGCCACGCGATCGTTGACGAGCAGCTTCTTCGATTTCTCGGCGAAGGTGGGCCAGTCCGAGGCACCGTCTTCCTTGATCACCTTGATCTTGCGGCCGAGAACGCCGCCTGCTGCGTTGATCTGATCGATGGCAAGTTGCTCGGCCTGGATCGAACCCGTTTCAGAAATCGCCATCGTCCCCGTGGCGGAATGAAGCTGGCCGACGATGACTTCGGTATCGGTCACGGCGAGCTTGGTTGTATTGACCGCGGAGGTCGGCAGGTTGGCGCCGTGCGCCTGCGCAGCCATGCCAGCGAGCGGCAGTGCGGGCAGGGCGGCCAGCCCTTGCATCAGGCGGCGGCGATTCGACGATAGCGGCTGGTCTTTGTTGTCACGCATGTTCAACGCTCCTTGGAGGCAGGTGAGGGTGGGTGCTGCGTTGAGCGGATCATGCGGCGCACCTGCGTAGCGCGATATACGTCATTCAACGTACGCACGGCAAGGCATGCGTCTTGCATCCCCGGTCGGGTTCGACCTTGTCCGCCTCCACGCCATGCCGATTGCCTCCCAGCCCGTTCAGCGCATCAGCAAGATCCGGCGCGACTACAACCGCTGGGTTGCCGACGAGACGCTGGAGGACTACGCCCTGCGCTATGCACCACGGTCGTTCCGGAAGTGGAGCGCGTTTCGGGTGGCCAATACCGCTTTTGGTGCAGTGGCGTTCCTGGCGCTGGAAGCGATTGGTGCGGCCATCACGCTGAGCTATGGCTTTACCAATGCCATGTGGGCGATTGCCGCCGTGAGCCTGGTGATCTTCCTGACCGGCCTGCCCATCTCCTACTACGCCGCGCGCGACGGCCTGGACATGGATCTGCTGGCGCGCGGCGCGGGCTTCGGCTATCTGGGCTCCACGATTACGTCGCTGATCTATGCGAGCTTCACATTCATCTTCTTCGCGCTGGAAGCGGCCATCATGGCGCAGGCATTCGAGCTGCTGTTCGACATGCCACGCTGGCTCGGCTACCTGCTGTCATCGGTGATCGTGATTCCGCTGGTGATGCATGGCGTGACGCTGCTGTCGCGCATCCAGCTCTGGACGCAACCGTTGTGGCTGTTGTTGCTGGTGCTGCCTTACGCATTGATCCTCTGGCGCGAGCCGCAGCACTACAGTGCGTTCCTGACACTGAACGGACGGCTGGCCGATGCGGATGGCTTCTCATGGCCCGCCTTCGGTGCGGCTGCAACCGTTGCGGCCGCATTGATCGGCCAGATTGCCGAACAGGTGGACTTCCTGCGCTTCATGCCGCCGCTCACGCGCAGCAATCGCGTGCGCTGGTGGAGCGCGTTGATTGCAGCAGGCCCGGGATGGATTGTGCTGGGTGCGGCCAAGATGGCGGGTGGTGCGTTCCTCGCGTTCATCGTGCTGCAGGCGGAATTGCCGATCGCGCATGCGCTGGAACCCACGCAGATGTATCTCGCCGGTTTCGCGCGCGGATTGGGCGAAGGCTGGCCCGCGTGGCTGCCCGTGGTGCTGACGGGCCTGCTGGTCCTGGTCTCGCAAACCAAGATCAACATCACCAATGCGTACGCCGGATCGCTGGCGTGGTCCAACGTGTTCGCGCGGCTGACGCACAGCCATCCGGGCCGCGTGGTGTGGCTGGCGTTCAATGTGCTGATTGCCGTGATGCTGATGGTGATGGGCGTCTTCGAGGCCATGGAACAGGTGCTGGCGTTGTATGCGCATCTTGCCGTGGCGTGGGTGGGTGCGATCTTCGGCGATCTGGTGATCAGCAAGCCGTTGGGGCTGTCGCCGCGTCATGTCGAGTTCCGGCGTGCGTACCTGTTCGATATCAACCCGGCGGGATTTGGCAGCATGGCGCTGGCGTCGGCGTTGTCCTTGTTGATGCACCTGGGCGTCTTCGGCGATACGCTGCGGCCCGCGTCAATTGGTCTGGCATTGTTGCTGTCAACGGTGCTTCCGCCGCTCATCGCACTGGTTACGCAACGCCGCTTCTTCATGGCGCGCGTGCCAGTGGATTTCGGCGCACGCCACGCGGTGATCCGCTGCATCATCTGTCGCAATCGTTTCGAACGAGAGGACATGGCCGGTTGCCCGGCGTATCGCGGCCCGATCTGTTCCCTGTGCTGCACGCTCGATGCGCGATGTGGAGACCGTTGCAAGCCGGGAGCGAGTGCGCCCGAGCAGATTGCCACGGCACTCGCGCGGCTGCTTCCGGCCGGCACGCCACCCGTGACGGCGCGGCGTATCGGCCAGTTCGTACTGGTGCTCGCCGGGATGGTGTTCGCGTTCGGCACATTGCTATGGCTGTTCTATACGCAGGAACAGTTGTCGAACCCGCTGGCGATGGCGGGCACTAACGGCGGTGCGCTGTTCCTCAAGATTGGCGCGGGACTCACGTTGTTCGCGGCAGTGGCGGCATGGTGGCTGGTGCTGGTCAACGAGAGCCGCACGGTGGCGCAGGAGGAATCGGAGCGCCAGAACGTGCTGCTGCAGAAGGAAATCGATGCGCACCGTCAGACCGATGCCTTGCTGCAGCATGCGAAGGAAGTGGCGGAAAAAGCCAACGTGGCCAAGAGCCGCTTCATTACCGGCATGAGCCATGAGATGCGCGCCGGTTTGAACTCGATTCTCGGCTATTCACAGTTGCTCTTGCGGGCACCTTCACTACCAGGAACATATCGTGAGGATGTGCGCACGATTGGCCGTGCGGGCGAACACCTGTCCAGTCTGGTGGACGGATTGCTGGAGCTGTCGCGCATCGAGGCGGGCAAGCTGCGGCTCGAACAGGAAGCCGTCTCGCTTGAATCCCTGTTCGACGATCTCGTGCGCATGTTCCGTCCATTGGCCGCTGCGCGTGGCCTCGCGTTTCACTACCGCATGGTGGGCAAGCTGCCGCCGCATGTGCATGGCGATTCCAAGCGGCTGCGGCAGATCGTCATCAACCTCGTCAGCAACGCGATAAAGTTCACTGATCACGGTTCGGTGACGCTGACCGTGCAGCATCAACGCGAACTCGCCACGATTCGCGTCAGCGATACCGGAGCGGGAATTCCGCCCGAGGATCAGGCGCGGATCTTCGATCCATTCGAACGTGGCACGCCGCATGACGACCGCGAAGGTATCGGTCTGGGGCTGGCCATCGTGCGGCTGCTGGCGGACCTGATGGGCGGAGACATTCGCGTGCATAGCCAACCGGGCGAAGGCAGCGAGTTCCGCGTGCGTCTCTATCTGCCAGCCGTCGCGGCGGTGGTAAGGCCACGCAAGGCCATGCCGTCCGAACCATTGCCTGCGGATGCGCGCGTGCTGATCGTCGACGATCGCGCCGCCCATCGCGCCGTGCTGCGCGGCTTTCTCGCGCCATTTGGATTGACGGTGCAGGAACTGGATGAGGGCGCAGCCGTGTTGTCCGTGGTCCGTGAATGGCGACCGCATCTTGTATTGCTCGATCTGAATTTGCCCGATGCGTCGGGCTGGGATCTGTGCCGACTGATTCGCGCCGAACAGCCGCCGCCCCAGGTGGTGATCGTTTCCGCCAATGCGCACGAGAACACCGAGGAAGCGCGGCAGTTGCATGGCTACCTCGGCTTTGTCAGCAAGCCGGTGCGCGAGGCGGAACTGATCGAGATCGTGCATCGCGCGCTGACAGCGGTGCCAACGCTGTCGTCGGTGCCGCCAGCGCCCGACACGTTACGCGAACTGCTGGCGATGGGCGCCACGGGGCGCCTGCGCGCGGCGGAAGCATATCTCACGGAACTAGTGGAAGGCGGCGGCAACGTGGCCGTGTGGGCGCAGCAGATGCTGACGCTCGCACGCACCGATGCGGCGGCACTGACTGCATCTCTTGGCGAGGCTCTTCATGCAAATCGAACCTGATCTCCAACTTGCTTCGAACGCCGTCGAAACGCGTGTGCTGGTGGTGGACGACAGTCCGGACGCGCGCGGCTTTCTCACCCGCGCGCTCGGTGCGGAATCCATGCTTGTGCATGAAGCATCGAGCGGCAACGCAGCACTCGATGCACTGTCGTTCTTCGCACCCGATGCGGTACTACTCGATGTGGACATGCCGGGCATGGATGGCTTCGCCACGTGCGAGGCGCTGATGGATCGTCACGCAGACCTGCCAGTGATCTTCATGACGGGCCTGGGCGATACGGGACACATCGTGCGAGGCTTTGAAGTCGGCGCCTGCGACTACGTCACCAAACCCATCGCCATTGCTGAGGTCATTGCGCGGGTGCGTGCCCACAGCAGCAAGGCAAGGTTGGCGCGCAGTGCGCGCGAGGCGCTGATGCGCAGCGAGACACCGATGTTCGCAGCGGGCTCCGATGGCCGATGGCTCTGGAGCAATGCGAAAGCCACGCAGCTTCTGACCGCGCAAGGCTGGCAGACGCCGGCGCCGGGCATGGCGTTGCCGCCGCCCCTGATCGACGTGATGCAGACGCTCAAAGGCACGGGGCAGTGCGAGATCGACCATCTGCATCTGCGCCGGTTGACGGGAGAGACTTCCGAATGGACGGTGGTAGAACTTGGCAACGCCACCTCGACAGGCACCGAACCGTCGCCGGCATCCGCACCATCGCTCACCACGCGCGAGGCCGAAGTCATGGCCTGGGTGGCACGCGGCAAGACCAACCGCGACGTGGCCGAAATACTCGGCATGAGTCCGCGCACTGTTAACAAGCACTTGGAGCACATCTACGAAAAGCTCGGCGTGGAAACACGCACGGCAGCCGTGGCGGCAGCGCAGCGGCAGGTGCGGCCGATTGGGGTATCGATCGAGCGGGACACTCAGGCTTTTTCCTGAAGCGCTTCCGTGCGCGACGAGTTGTCAGCGATCGCAAGCATATTGCGATAAGAAAAGTTATCGCAATAGATATGGTCGGGTGATAAAATCCGGCGAATGCAAAGCCGCCCAAATCCCCATCCATTCGATTTCCCCGACGCTGCCGAACTGGCGATGCTGCGCGCCTGGCATGCCGGGTTGTCCACGCGGGCGGCGGTGGCGCAGTATCTGGATGCGGATCGGCTTCAGGGGCAGTCTTCGCGCGGCATTCTCGGTGCCATTCGCCGGCAGCTTGCCGCCTATGCGCGATACCGGTTGCGCGAGGATCTGGCGGTGCTGTTCGAGATGTCGGCGTCGGAGCGATCGGAGAAGGGCAGGGTTGCCAATCAGGCGATCGAAACCTTGCGCAATCTGCCGCCGCCGCTGCCGGCGATCTCCGACGATATCGGGCTGTGGCTCGCGCCGGCTGCCGTGGAGGCGCTGCGTGCGCAGGACATTCATACGCTGGCGGACCTGACTGTCCGCATTCCACGCCGCAGGCAGTGGTGGGCCACGATTCCGGGGCTGGGGCCGAATGGCGCGCGACGTATCGAAGCGTTTTTTGCCGATCATCCCGAGTTGACTGCGCGGGCACGCGCGATGATTGCCGCCGAACCACGCGGGATGATCGTGCCGTGGGAGCAGATGGGGCGTCTGCCGCATGAAGTGGATGGTTCGCTGGGCCAGTTCCGCGCGCCGCGCGAAACCTCTTCGCTCTCTGCGGACAACGATTACGCGGCGGTGCAGGCATGGCTGGCCTTGCACGAATCGCCGGCCACGCAGCGCGCGTATCGCAAAGAAGCCGAGCGGCTGATTCTGTGGGCCATCATCGAGAAAGGCCGTCCGCTTTCATCGTTGACGACAGAGGACGCCACCGCTTATCGGAATTTCCTGCGCGAACCGTCGCCGCGCGAGCGCTGGGTGGGACCAGCGCGGCCACGTAGCGCGGCGGACTGGAAACCGTTCACCGATGCCTTGTCACCGCGATCCGCTGCCTATGCGCTGCAAGTCATCGGCGCGTTGTTCCGATGGCTCGTTCAGCAACGCTATGTGCTGGCCAATCCGTTCGCCGGCCTGAAAGTGCGCGGTGGCGCCAAGACCGCCGCACTCGACGTCTCGCATGCGTTTTCCGAAGGCGAGTGGATGATCACGCGCAGCATTGCCGATGGGCTGGAGTGGTCGTACGGTTGGGATGCACCGGCTGCGCAGCGGCTGCGTTTTATCCTGGATTTCACGTATGCCACGGGGTTGCGCGCCAGCGAACTGGTGGGGGCCACATTGCGCGGTATCGAAACCGATGTGCATGGCGATCACTGGCTGCATCTGGTCGGCAAGGGGGCCAAGGCCGGCCGCGTGGCGCTGCCGCCGTTGGCGCGCAATGCGCTGGATCGCTATCTCGTCGAGCGGCAGCTCCCGGTCACCCGGGCGTTGTGGGAGCCCGCTACGCCGTTGGTCAGCAGCCTCGGTCCCGATGAAAGCGGCGGCATCACGGGCGCGCGCTTGTGGATGGTCATGAAACGCTTTTTTGCCACGGCAGCTGACCAGTTGGAAGCCGAGCGACCGGCCACTGCCGAGAAACTGCGCAAGGCCAGCCCGCACTGGTTGCGTCATACCCACGCCACCCATGCGCTGGCCCGCGGTGCGGAACTGACCACGGTGCGCGACAATCTTCGCCACGCCTCGGTCTCCACGACCTCGTTGTATCTGCACGGCGACAGCGTCAAGCGTGCGCGCCAGATGGAATCGGCGTTCGGCTGATTAAAACGCGCGGCATATCAGCGTTAACCAGCGCGTACCTGACAAAGACACAAAGACTATCTAAAGTAGCGAATTATTCGAAAGGGATGAAAAGTGCATCCAATGCGCAGGGAAGTGCAGGCCGGGGATATCGAACTGGGCAGTCCGCTGAAGTCGGCGCTGGTCGATGAATTGGGTTTTCCCGTGGCCGATGAAGGCACGGTATTCCGCACAGCCGAGGAACTTGTTCTGGTGCTCCAGGCTGGCCGCTGCTTCTGGGCCGGCGATATGGCGCCCCTGCGTGCCGACGCACCCAGCGCCCAGTGGCACGATGGCTACGGACTGCTGATTGGCACGCTGCTGCACGTCAAACGCCCGGCCGACCCAAATCGCGCTGCGGTCAGCCGCCTGATCGGTTTCCATGATGGCGCGATTTTTATCGGATGGCCGAGTTTGTCCGGTAATCCCGTGCCGGAAATCCCCGATGGCGAAACGGTGCTGTTCCGTGGATTCTCGGGCACCAGCATTCATAGTTTCTCCGCCCGCATTCAGGCAACGTCCCGGTCGCCATTCCCCTATTGGATGCTTGGCGATATTCAGCACCTCGACGCGCGCGAAATGCGCGGCAGTATCCGCGTGCCCGTGCGACTGGTGGGCGCATTATCCGCTGCCGATGGCACAGGCTCGCCGCAAACCGTGCTGATTACCGACCTGAGCCTGGGCGGCGCGTCCGTTTCCACCGCATCGAGCGAACTCGGCCAGCCCGGCGTACAGGTCAGGCTGGAATTCACGCTACGCGCCGCCGGACTCAAAAAGAAATTCTCGGTGGAAGGCTGCACCCGCGAAGATCCCGACGCCGACCCCGCCGACCCCTTCCACCACGTAGGCGTAGCCTTCGACGCCTACGGCGAACGTGAAGCGCTGCTACTGCATTCCTATATTCATGAGCAGTTGCTGGAAAATGCGACGATGCGGCCGGGGACGAAGTCTGGCGCTCTGTAGGCCAGCTACGGCAAGGTGCGGCAAAAACCACAGTAAATGTAGCGATTTAGATACGTTTGCGACATTAGCGCTTACCATGCGGGCTCTCTCCCGGCTGTACACAAGCGATGTCGATTCATAACAAGAAAGCCCCCGCATCCCCCGCATTCCCCGTTTGTCCCGCATTTCCTTCGTCTTCTGATCTTCCACGGCGTTCTCCCGTTGCAAAGGGCGTCTCGCTGCTGATGGCGGCTGCCGCCCTGTCGGGATCGGGCGCGGCGCTGGGTGCGGACATCGTTTTCCGGGGCAGCACGCTGGCTGCCTGGTCGGCCACCGGGTCGTGGACAGGCGGCGCAGCGCCCGGGCGCAACGACCGCGCGATTCTTGGCGGCACCTCGGCCACCCGGATCAACTTCCTGAATGGCCCTGCCATAGAAATCGGCTCCGTATGGATTCGCGATGGCAGTGTGGTGTCACGTTTCGACAATGAGGCGATGCCGGAGGTGCATCTGTACGGCACCGATGGCGTGGGCGTGCAGAACGACAGCGCCATCACGATGCAGACATTCTTCCGCCGCACCGTGCTCGAGAACGACATTTCCATTCGCGCGACCAACGTCAACGGCGGTGGGTACACGATGCCGAATGGCCTCACCGTGGCCGGGCTGTGGAAGGGCATCGATCTCAATGGCCATACATTGACCTTCGATATGGTGAACGCCGTCAATCGCACGGATCTGGGTGTTGCGATCAGAGGGCAGGGTGATGTCGTCAAGATAGGCGCTGGCGTATTCGCCACGACGGCGGCGCATGAGTACATCGGCCGGCTGTTCGTCGATGCCGGTAGTGTCGTGCTGACCGGTGGCGGCTCCTTCGCCAACGCGAGCGAGGTCAACGTCAAGTCCGGCGCCGTGTTCGATGCATCGGGCGTGGCGCCAGGCAGTGCGACCATCCAGAGCTTGTCTGGCGACGGTCGTGTGGTGATGGGCAACAAGCGGCTGGACATCACCAATGGTTCGGCTACCGTGTTCGGCGGCAACATCGAGACCACGGGCGGCCTCGGCATCGTCGGCGGCACACAGGTGCTCTCGGGCGCCAACACATATGCTGGCGGCACAACGATTGCATCGGGTGCCACGCTGCAACTCGGCAACAGCGGCAGCGGGGGCAGCATCACGGGCGACGTGGCCGCCAATGGCACGCTTGCTTTCCAGCGCGCTGACAACTGGACATTCGATAGCGGGGTCAGCGGCAACGGGGCTATTGTCCAGCGAGGCACGGGCAAGACCGTGATGACGGGCGACAGTTCGTCCTTCACCGGGAACACCACCGTCCAGTCCGGCACACTGGCTGTCAACGGACGCCTGGGCGGATCGATGGATGTGCTGAGCGCGGCGCGGCTCCAGGGCACCGGCATCATCGGCAACACCACCAATGCGGGGACCATTGCCCCTGGCAACTCGCTCGGTACGCTGACGGTGGCCGGCAACTACGCGGGCAACGGCGGCGCGCTGGAGATCGAGTCGGTACTGGGCGGGGACAACAGCGCAACGGACAAGCTGGTGGTCACGGGGAACACCAGCGGCAGCACTAACGTGCGGGTGATCAACGTGGGCGGCAGCGGGGCGCAAACCGTCGAAGGCATCAAGGTCATTGATGTCGGCGGCACGTCGGCCGGCAGCTTCACGCTGGTCGACGGCGACTACACGTTCCGGGGCAGGCAGGCTGTCGTGGCAGGCGCCTACGCCTATACCTTGCAGAAGAACGGCAACAGTACGCCGACGGATGGCGACTGGTATCTGCGCTCGACCGTGGCGGAGGTGGCTCCCAGCGACAGCGCCTCGTCCCAGCCGCCATCGGATACCACGCAGACAGTCTCTGCCGTCCAGCCGCTTTACCAACCCGGTGTGCCCGCCTACGAAGCCTACGCGCAGAGCCTGCAGGCCATCACGCGTTTGCCCACGCTTCAGCAGCGCGTGGGCAGCCGTCAGTGGAGCGAAGGCGGCCTCGCAGGCGGCACGGGCGCTTGGGCACGTACCGAAGGCGAGTTGCGTGGCTCATCGTCGAAGCACTCCACCAGCGGCACGGCGGTGGACACCGACGTCTGGCGAGTGCAGGCGGGGGCTGACCACGCGCTATGGCAAGCGCACGATGGCGGCACGCTGGTGGCCGGCCTGGCTGCCACCTACGTCCGGGGCAACGCACGGGCGCGCTCCCCCAGCGGCGACGGCCGCGTCAATACGGACGGATACGGCCTGGGCGGCACGATGACCTGGTATGGCGCGAATGGCGTGTATGCCGATGCGCAGGCGCAGTTCACGTGGTATCGCAGTGATCTGAATTCGGATCTGGCTGGCCGCATGGCCAGTGGCAACCACGGCGACGGCAAGGCGTTCAGCCTGGAACTGGGCAAACGCACCGAAATCGGCAACGCACTGACGTTGACGCCGCAGGCGCAACTGATGTGGTCGCAGACCAGCTTCGACGATTTCACGGACCGCTTCGGCGCGCGGGTGTCCTCGCAGAACGGCAAGAGCCTGCTGGGTCGCGCCGGAATTTCCATCGATCACAAGGACCGCTGGCAGGAAACATCCACGCAATCGCGCAGCCGGAACGTGTACGGCATCTTCAACCTGAACTACGAGTTCCTCGATGCCGCCCGCGTCAATGTGGCCGACGTTGCCTTCCTGCGGCGTGACAACCGCCTTTGGACGGGGGCAGGCGTGGGCGGCAGCTATGCCTGGAACAACGACCGAACCATGGTCTATGCCGAAGCATCGGTCAACACGCCACTGCGCAACTTCGGCGATAGCTACAGCGTGCAGTTGATGGCTGGATTGCGCGCCAGGTTCTGAGGCGGGAGCTACGCGCTGCGCGGGCCATCCATGATGAGCAACTCAAATACCGCTTCCAGTCTTGCTGCCAACTGACTGGAGTCGGCCTGCGTCAACGCGGCCAGTTCGACTATTTGCCGCATGACCTGGAAGCCGGCAATGACGGACAAGAACATCGCGGCCCGTTGCCCCGCGTCTTTGCCCGGCAGCAGCAAGGCGAGCGGTTTGGCGAAATGCGTTTCGAATTTCCTGCGCAGGATGTCCGTGGCCTGCTTGTTGTTCGCGGATCGCAGCATGATCAGGAATCCATCCATCGGCGTCAGGGCTGGCGCCGTCTTCGCCACCAGGGCGGCAGCAGCCTCGCGGCATAGCGTCGATACATCGGGCGCGCGCTCCATGACATCCCCCGTGAGAATGCCCGGCGTCGACAGGACCACGTCCACCACTTCCTCGAACAGTTCCTCCTTCGATCCGAAATAGCGATTGACCAGCATCGCGGTCACCCCCGCTTTCTCCGCGATATCTCGTACGCCAATGTCATAGCCCGATTCCGTGAACGCCTGGCGCGCTGACGTGAGAATGGCCTGACGCGTGGCAGCCCCTTTCTTGCCGAGTGTCTTCATAAATCAAACAGTCGTAGATTTTTTGATTTGCGAAGTATACACTCGTAGAACTTTGGTGTCACCGAGGAACAATCCAGATGGATCTTCAACTGAAAGGAAAGCGCGCCCTGGTCACCGGATCGACTGCCGGACTGGGCGAGGCGATTGCGAAGTTTCTGGCGGCGGAGGGCGCGACCGTGATCGTCAATGGCCGCAGCAACGATCGTGCAAAGGCCGTTGCGGCAGACATTGCGGAGGCGGGTGGTCTGGTTGAAATCGCCTTGGGCGACCTGGCGACAGATGCTGGTGCCGACGCCGTGGCCGCCACGGCGCAAGAGGGCGGTCATGTCGACATCCTGGTCAACAACGCGGGCTACTACCATCATCTGAACTGGAGCACGGCCTCGCCCGACAAGTGGATCGAGACCTATGACGTCAACGTCTTGTCCGCCGTGCGCATGATTCAACGGTTGGTGCCTGCCATGCGCGAAGCCGGATGGGGCCGCGTGATCCAGATCGGCGGAGGACTCGCCGGTCAGCCGATCCCGATGCAGCCTGACTACAACGCTTCGCTCGCTGCGCGACACAACCTGGCCGTCTCGCTGGCGCGCGATCTCAAGGACTCCGGCGTGACGTCGAACATCGTGGCGCCCGGCGCGATTCTGGTACCAGCGGTCCGGGAGCTGCTTGAGACAATCGCGCCGCAGCACGGATGGGGCGATACATGGGAGGACATCGAGCGTGGCTGTGTGCGTGACATGGTCCCGAACGACATCGGCCGTCTGGGCCGTCCCGACGAGATCGCGGCAGCAGTCGCCTACCTGGCAAGTCCCTATGCCGACTACATGAGCGGCGCCACGATCCGCGTCGACGGCGGCACCATCCGCTCCGTGTTCTGACGCATGGCACGCTACACGTGAGCCAGAATATTGACCAGCTTTCCGAATGGATCGCGGACGAAGAACCGGCGCACGCCCCATGGTTCGTCGGCTGGGCCATATTCAGTCGGAAAGCCCGCATCGCTCATGCGCCGGTGTGCCTCGTCTACATCATCCACTTCGATCGACAGGTCCGGCACGGGCGTCCCGGACCCGCCCTCCGATGCAAAGCTGACTTGAACGGTCATTTCTGATGGCGAGCCGTAGGTGCGAATCCACCCATGGTCCATCAATAGTTCAAGGCCAAGGACATCTTGGTAGAAGGCGCGAGCCCGCGTCAGGTCAACGGCTTTCACATTGGCAACGACACGTTTGACTTTCAATTTCTACTCCTTCGCTGGATGGCCTTGTTGGATCTCATGTTGATTCTCAAGGACTTCACAAGAATGTCATAAAAAAGTCACAATACCGGACTGATCCACGCCGCACAGAGCGTGGCCGTATCTGGAGAGAGAAGATGACAAAGTCCGTTGCCCGCCGTGTTTCCCGTGGATTTGTGCATACCCTGGCAGCCCTGGCCCTGACTCCGCTGGCGTTCGCCACAGGAGCCGCGCATGGGGCCTGGCCCGAGAAGCCGATCCGGCTGGTGGTGGGCTTTCCGCCAGGCGGTCCGGTGGATACGCACGCGCGCATCCTTTCAGAGAAACTGCAGCCCATTCTCGGCCAGTCGATCGTGCTTGACTACAAGGCTGGCGCCGCCGGCAGTATCGGATCGGACAATGTGGCCAAGTCCGCGCCCGATGGCTATACGTTGCTGATTGCCAATACCGGCCAGATGGCAATCAACAATTCGCTCTATCCCAAGCTGCCGTATGGCATGCCGAAGGACTTTGCCCCGGTGGCACGTACCGCGCTGATTCCACTGGTGATGGTCGTCAACAATAACGTGCCCGCGAAGAACCTGAAGGAATTCATCGCTTATGCCAAGGCGAATCCGGGCAAGCTGAACTTTGCATCGGGCGGCAACGGCGGCATTTCGCACCTGATGCCGGAAATGTTCAAGCAGGCCTCGGGCACGTTCATCGTTCACATCCCCTACAAGGGTAGCGCCCCGGCGCTGACGGACGTGATGGGCGGCCAGGCGCAGATGATGGCCGACTCCATTCCGCTATTCACCCAATACATCAAGGGCGGCAAGGTGCGCGCGCTGGCGGTGACGTCGGCCAAACGATCGCCGGCACTGCCCGATGTGCCGACGATGGAAGAATCCGGCCTCAAGGGCTTCGAGGTAGTGGGCTTCTACGGCGTGCTGGCACCGGCAGGCACGCCGAAGGACATCGTCGACAAGCTGTCGGGTGCGCTGCGTACCGTGCTGGCGGACCCGGATACGAAAGCCAAGTTCGAGGCCCAGGGCGCCGAACCTGCGTGGCAGTCGCCGGAAGCCTTTGCGGCGACCATCGTCAACGAACAGAAGCGCTGGGGGCAGGCCGTGAAGGTGTCGGGGGCCAAGATCGACTGAGGTAGATGACGCCAGACGTTCAGTCGTCTTGCCGATGTACGGCCTGACCGCCTTCTTGCAGGGAGTCAGGCCGAGGCTGATTAGCCTAAATCATCCCCAAACCTGTGTTTGCTAGTTCGCCGACACCGCCAACCCTGCTTCGGAAGGGGACGCTGAAGAAAGGACAAAATGCGTGCGGCCCAGGAATTGCCCTCATTAGAAACATATATCGGCGTCATGACGGGATATCTTTAGATCGAGGGACGTCATAAGGCTTTGAGGCACGGGTCTATGCCTGCCTGTGGCGATTAATGCTTGAAAGCGCTCGCAAATAGAGTGTGCCCGCTCAGGCTCGGCACGCGTTGCGCATTTCATACGAATTCCGTCGGTTGGAGGTGACGGCATTTTATGCAGTGGTGCGATTTGCTATCTTCACCGGCATGTCATTCACAGACACCTGCGCGATCTGTCGCAGGACATCACGGTAGCCGATCGATGAAGATGCGAATTCTATTGCTCGCCCTGCTGGCACTGGCGGGTTGTGCCCCGATGGTCCAGACCGCCCCGGTGCAACTCAAACCGCTCGCCGATGGCGCATCCGTGCGAGCCGTCCGCTTTGAAAGCAACGCGGAAGTTCGTCTCGATACCGGCTACACGCGCACCCTTGCGCAGAGCTCGGTCTGGAAACCGGCCGGGCGCTTGGCGCAGGGAACCGTGTATCGGCCCGCAGGCACCGTGTTCACGATCGAAGGCCGGCAGGTCCACGAGGCGTATCTCGTCATTCAGGACAAACGGCTTGTCGGCTTCTACCTTCCGGGTGAGCAGAGCTACTCACCCCTTTCCACTGCAGTTCCCATTACAACAGGAGAAATACAATGAAACGGGTCGCACGCATGATGTTTGCCGCAGTAGCCATTACGTCGCTGCTGGCTGGCTGTGCCTCTGGAGTCAAGCATAGCGAGATGGCTGCATCGATGCCGACGGTGAAGGCGGGAGAAGGGCGCGTCTACTTCATGCGCTCCGCATCGATGTTCGGCGCTGCCATTCAGCCCGAAATCCGTCTGAACAACGAAGTTGTTGGCGAATCCAAGCCAGGTGGCTTTTTCTTCGTCGATCGTCCGGCTGGCAAGTATGTTGCCGCGGCTGCCACGGAAACCGAGAAGACGCTCAGCTTCGTGCTTGATGCCGGCGAAACGAAATACGTGCGTAGCTCGCCGTCGATGGGCCTGATGGTGGGCCGTGTCGTGCTCGAACTCGAGACGCCCGAAAAAGCGAAGGAAGAACTGTCTTCGCTGAGCTATACCGGTATGCCGGTCAAGACCGCAGCCAAGTAAGTTACAGGCGCGGGTTTCGGGAGCGGGGCTTGGTGGCTTTCCTCCCGATCCAGCATCCACGAGGACTCGTACACGTCCTATAGCAATGTCGGCTGCCTAACGCGATCGTCGTATCAGACTGACATGGTCCCGGAGCCAACGAGTTCAACGTCCTTCAACATGGCTTGCTTCTACCTTTCGCAGCAACGCACCTAAAGCCGCTACCAACAGATTCGGTCTTTTCCACATCTTGCATGTCTGGCTGTGCTTGCGGCGTGGATCTTGCCCTTAAAACGCCAGGCTCACGGCAGCGATGACCACTTGGTCCTGGGATGCCGGGTTGAACCAATAGACGCTGCCTGTGACTTTGCCGAACGTGAGTTGCAGCAATCCGCCGCGCTGGAATTCGCGATCTCCTCCATAGATTCGCGTGCGCTGTGCAACGAGCCCTAAGCGCAGCCACGGCAAGGGGCGGTATCCGAGTTCGCTCCAGGCATAGGTGTATGGCGTGGTGGAGCCTGTGCCGGGCAGATACTCGGCTTCGATGTAGTAATCGAATTTGCTGATCGCCAGGCTTGCTTCCGCGCCGACGATGGGGCCGTGCGCGCTGCCTGCGACAAAGCCGACGATGGGAGTGATTTTGTACTGCACGGTCTCGCTACCGGAAAACGACCAGCCGATAAAGGCCGATTGGGCATGTATCGCTTCGTAGTTGACGCGTGCCTCCAGATGAAGCGAACCATGATCGGCAGTGAAGATGCCCGAGCCGTAGCTACCCTCATGTCGTGGCATGTTCCAGAAGCCAGTGGCCAAGAAGCTCCAGGCCGGCGGTGGCGCGCTGGCATCCGCCTGGGCCACGTCGATTTCCTGGGCGTATGCGCACTGGAAAACCAGGCCAATTCCAGCGCCTGCCAACAATGCACGCACGTCATCCCCCTAATGCGATGACCGCCGCAGTCAGGGCAACACCGAGCGCCATCATGCCGAGGCCGGCACGCCACGGGCTGATGCCGCCGTAATGTCCCAATGCCGCGCCACTCGCGAAGAGCATGATCAGGGTCAGAACCCGGGAAACGACGAGGGCCGTTGTGACGTCGTCCCAAATGACAAAGGGTAATGCGACGGGGAAGGTCGCCAGCACGACGATACAGAAGATCCGAAAGGCTGCCAGCAAGTCGCCACTCCGCAACCTGGGACGCGCGGGCACTGCCGCGCCGCTGAGGAACCGCCGCCGCAACGGTTCGAGATCCTCATCAGAAACATGGGCATTCATGGCTGGCGGCAGTGCGTCTCGAATCGCATCGATGCCGGATGCAGGATCGTCGCGTCTGGTAATGACGACGAGCTTCTGCAGCATGCCGCGTCCTGCCAGCGTCCGCACCAGGTACATGATGGCATCGACCAGTCCCCAGGCGAGGTTGCAACCTATGGCTGTGCTCAACATGGTGCGGCCGGCATCGGGGCCGGCGGTAGCGGAGGAAACTGCGCCGACGAATGTCAGCGCCATGAAGAGCCCGAAGCACGTCTCGGATACGCGATCGACGATATCGAGAGTCGGCCCTCGCTTTTCAGCGGACTCCTCTTGCGACGAATTGACAGACGACATGCAAGTTCTCCCTCTCTGCCTGCAGAATCGCCGTCACAATTGACGTGTTTCTGGAAAGTAGACCCAAGCATGTCAGTCATCCATTGGACCAATGGCCTATTCTGTAAATGAGTCGCCGCCAGTGCCGCCATTCTCATAAGAACGCGTTTAATAAATTTCGGCCGGCAGGACTCCAACCGAATGGTGCATGTGATGCAATCTGCGCGCGCGTGGCTTGGGACCGGCCTTCTCTCGGTGGCTTTGTGGTTATCTGGCGCGCTTGTCGGAACGGTATGGTGCGCGCCTCCCTCCGCACCTGCGTCAGCACCGCCTGCAGCAGACCCTGCCAGGAAACTGGACCTCACGGTGAAGCCCTGGCGCGGCGACTTCGACGCGATGCTGGAACGACGCGTGATTCGGGTGCTCGTGCCATTCAGCCGCACGTTGTACTTCAATGACCGGGGGCAGGAGCGCGGCCTGACTGCGGATTTCGTGCGCGACTTCGAGCGGTACATCAACAAGACATACGCGAGCAGGCTAGACAAGCGTCCCGTGACCGTGGTGATGATCCCGACGACGCGTGACCGCTTGCTACCGGCCCTCAACGATGGCCTCGGCGATATCGCCGCCGGTAATCTGACGGTCACCGATGAGCGACTGAAACAGGTCGACTTCGTGACCGCCAGCGCGCGGAAGCCCTCCCGGGAGCTGGTCCTGACGGGGCCAAAGTCACCGGCACTCTCAAACCTCGACGATCTGAGCGGGAAGACGGTGCACGTTCGCCGCTACAGCAGCTATTACGAGAGCCTGAACGCGCTCAATGGCCGCTTTCGCCAGGCGGCCAAGCCGCCCATGAAGATCGTGCTGCTGCCAGACGCGCTGGAGGACGAGGATGCGATGGAGATGATGAATGTTGGCCTCCTGCAGATCATCGTCGTGGACGACTGGAAGGCGCGCATGTGGGCGCAGATGCTGCCGAATGTCACGGTCCACGAGAGCATTTCCGTGCGCGAAGGGGGCCATGTTGGCTGGGCCATGCGAAAGCAAAGTCCCCAGTTGCAGGCGGCTCTCAGCAACTTCTATGACAACTACATCAAGAAACAGAGCATCGCGGAGATACGTCTGAAGCAGTACATGCAGGGAATCAAGCAGATCCATAGCAACGCAGAAAGCACCGAACTCAAGCGGTTTGCGCAGACCGTGACGATATTCGAGAAATATGGCCAACAGTACAGTTTCGATCCGCTAATGCTCGCTGCGCAAGGCTTTCAGGAATCCCAACTCAAACAGGATGCCAAGAGCCGGGTTGGCGCAATCGGGATCATGCAATTGATGCCCGCAACGGGCAAGGAACTCAATGTAGGTGACATCAGGTTGGCCGAGTCAAACATCCACGCGGGCACCAAATACCTGGATCAGCTCATGACACGCTACTTTCAGGATGCGAGGTTTTCCGATGTTGACCGGCCGCTGTTCGCGTTTGCCAGCTATAACGCTGGACCCGGAAACATAGCGAAAATGCGCAGGCTCGCGACGGAGCGTGGATTGAATCCCGACGTATGGTTCAACAACGTTGAGATTGTCGTGGCGGAAAAGATTGGAACGGAGACGACAACTTACGTACGGAATATCTACAAGTACTACGTATCCTATCGGCTGCTGAAGGATGCCGAGGCCCAGCGCCAACGCGCAGTCCAACAGATCAACCGTTGACTGCGGTGGTGGGAAATGTGAAAGTCGTCGGCCATGCGAGGCATCCATGGCAACGCATGGCGCGACGGTGTGTACCGGCACGCGTCACGGCGCCGGCTTGATGTTCTGGTTCGTGCAGAACAGGTTTTGCGGGTCGTAGGTGCGCTTGGCCTTGGCCAGTCGGTCGAAGTTGTGCCCATACGCGGCGTTGACGCGCGCGGTCTCGTCCTCCGTCATGAAGTTCACGTAGACGCCGCCCGTGGCATACGGCGCCGCCGCGTTGAAAAAGTCGCGCGCCCAGCCGATGCAGGCGGCATCCTCGTCGGTCCGGTCCCAGCGCGAATGCACATTCATCACATATCGCGCGTCGCGGTGGTGGTACGCCGTGGCATCGGGCGACACGCGGTTGGCCACCCCGCCCACCTGGCCGATGAAGATCTCGGCATTGGCCGACGGCCCGCGCGCGGCGAAGTCGGTCATCAGGTCGATGGCCGCGTCGTCGAGCCGTGCGAAGTTATGCGACTTCCAGTAGTTGCGCGCGCCCGGCGTCAGCAGCGGATCGAATGCCTGCTGCCACGCCGCGTACGGCACCGGGCCCACGTGCTCGCCCACGGCCTGGCCAAACGTGCGAAGTGGCGCGATGTCCTTGTCGGCGGTAGCCGCGTCGCCCGTGTGGAAGACGGCCAGCACCACCACATTGGCGCCATGCGCCGACGACGGCAGGAAAGGCAGCGGCGGTGCACGGCGCAATACCACCCAGACGTTCATGTTGTCGGGCATCGACGTTTCCGTAAAGGCACGGTACTGGCGCAGTACCGACTTGCCTTCCACCGCCGGGAACACGATCAGCCCGGCCGTGACCATCGGGCCCACCTGATGCAACCGGAACTGGAACAGCGTCACCACGCCAAAATTGCCGCCACCACCGCGCACCGCCCAGAACAGCTCCGGCTCGTGCGTGGTATCGGCCCAATGGCGCTGGCCGTCGGCCGTGACCACTTCGCAGCCCAGCAGGTTGTCGACGGTCATGCCGTACTGCCGCGTGAGCCAGCCAAACCCACCGCCCAGCGTCAGTCCGGCCACGCCCGTGGTGGAATTGATGCCGAGCGGCGTGGCCAGGCCCAATGCCTGCGCCTCGTGGTCGAAATCGCCCAGCGTGGCGCCCGGGCTGACCCAGGCCACACGGTCCCGGGGATCGATATGGACGCTGCGCAGCTGCGACAGGTCCACCACCAGCCCGTCGTTGCAGATGGCGCTGCCGGCGATGTTGTGCCCCCCGCCGCGCACGGCAATCGACAAGCCATGATCGCGCGCGAAATTGACGGCCTGCATGACGTCCGCCGTACCGGTGCACTGCACAATGACCGCCGGCCGGCGGTCGACGGTGGCATTCCAGACGGTACGCGCGATGTCGTATCCAGGGTCGTTCGGCAACAGCACCTTGCCGCGCACGGCGTGGCGCAGCATGTCGACATGATCGGCGGCTAGCGTGGGCATGATGGGCTCCCCAATTCTGTATCGAAGATCGCTGACAGTAGAGAGACTCATGCAAGGCACGCGCCAGCGTCCACCAAGCCGCCCCGGCGCGAAGGTCGGCGCGATGTTGTACCTGCTGAGGGAGTGGGGGCCGACGCAATCGGTTGCATCGGTGAGGCGGCGCACGCGAGACTTGGCGCCGCCGGCGAGCCTGGCCTTTCACCCACAAACCGTGCGATTTCGACTTATATAGCTTTCGATCGATTTACGTGGGGACACGTCACCAAAAGCGTACACTGCGTGCCTCCAGCAATACCAACCCAAAACACCAAGCCAAAGAACATGAAGAGAGCAGGGCGGATCAAATCCTGGCATGCCGACAGGGGCTATGGCTTCATCGACATCCACGCGGATCTCAAGGACGTGTTCTTTCATGTGACTGCGCTGCGCACGCGCGCTGTTCAGCCGAAGGTGGGCGACCGCGTGAGCTTCGAACTTGCCAAAGGCAAGGATGGTCGAATGCAGGCGTTAAACGTCGCCATCGCGGGCGCCCCAAAGTCAGGCAGTGGCGCCGGGGCGAACTGGATACCGGCGCTAGTCGGAGTAATGGCGTTGGTCGCAATCGTCCTGGGAGCACTGGGCGGCTATCTTCCTCGATTCGTCGGCATTGTCAGCGTGACGGCCAGTGTCATCGCCTTCATCGCGTACGCTGACGACAAGGCCCGGGCAAATCGGAAGGCCTGGCGTATTCCGGAGGCCAATCTGCATCTCGTTGCACTATGCGGAGGATGGCCAGGCGCGCTGGCTGCGCAACACCTGCTTCGGCATAAGAATCGGAAGCAGGCATTTCAGATGGTCTTCTGGGCGACAGTGGTCCTGAACATTGGCGCGCTCGTGCTGTGGAAAACAGTCGTTGATTTCACGACGGCCTAGCGTGTCTCACGGCGTTAGGTCTTGCCAGAGGACATTCTGATCTGGCTGGAACCGGACATTCTGGTTTGGCCCTTACAACAGAATGTCTAGGCTTTGCTCAAATGTCGCAGGGCTGGCTAGATTCAGATGTCGGCACGGGCGTGTGGTTTGTGTGGGGTTGAATGCTCGGTGTGAAGGTAAAGGTGGGGCGGTGGCGCTGGCCGGCAGCGGCCGAGTCCGATGCAGGGTTGGGGCGCATGCAGATTGCCTCCGCGGCGCCAGCGTCGAGGGATAGCTGGTAGCTACCAATTACTGTCGGGGGAGACCGGCCGCCGAAGTTGTCCGACGCCGTGACCGTCGCAGAGCGACCCTTCTGAGTCATCCGCCTCTCAGATGTGAATGGCCGATCTTTGTCCGGGAGCGGCCCGAGGGCTTTAAATCGAGCTGCCTTAGTACATGTTCAGAGAGGAGTGCCCGGCGCTCACCGGGCACTATTTGTATCTGCCTCAGGGCTCGTCGTACATCCAGGTCGATCCATTCGGCAGCCCCATGTGCCTTGGTAACGAGTACCGCCGGTGCCGATGGCCAGCGCCGTACCGTCCGGCATCATGGCCAGGCTGATCAATGGCGTACCCACCGAGCCCGCCAGTATGGTGCCGCCGGCATAGCCCGACTGGACAAGGCCGCCTCCGCAGTCATACCCATAAAACAACGCGCCGCCGGGCAGGATTGCCATATCGAACAACGGGGTCACGGCGCCGCAATCTTGCAGGGAATAGGACTGCACGGGCTGGGTGGCATCCACCGAATACGCGTTGACGCTGAACATTCCGATGTCCGGGCTGGTTTGCAGCACGATCCGGTGCTCGGCCGGATTGGCCGCCAAGGCGCGCCAGAGCCGGTTCGACTCGGCAGGCAGCGCGCCGGCTGGCTCAACGGGTGCGAAAACGCTCCAGCCGGGCGGGCTGGACGCCATCGGCGCTCAGGCGCCAGGCGTCCGTGCCGTTGATGGCCAGCGCCACGGTGGTCGGCGCGGCGATCGGCGTGGACGGCAGGGCAGTCCAGGCACCGGGCGTGCTGGGCAGGATCGACGCGCTGTAAGCGAGCTCATCAACGTGAGAACAACCCCTGCAAGCGTCCCCGGCAGCGTTCGTGCCACCAATGCGGTGCCCGCAAAGTTTGCAGCGAACCCGATGATGCCAAAGCCCAACAGAATCCAGGGGACGCTGTCACTGCTGAAACTGGCGATGCTTAGCAGGAATGGCGTAATGAACGTGTACGAAGAGAAGTGAGCCCCAAAGATGAACGCCACCATTAACAGGCTTCGTCTTGAATGCCTCTCACGGAACACGTCAACCAGGTCGGACATCCTCAACGCTGCTTTTGACGGTAGCCTTGGGACGAGTACGAGTTGAGCCAGCAATGCCACACCGGCCAGCACGCTAGTCGCGATGAACGATATACGCCACGATGCCATCTCCGAGATAAACGTGCCAACCGGGACACCGATGACCGTGGCCAGAGTGACGCCCGCCAGAATCATCGCCGTGGCTCGGGGCGATTCTTGGGGTTGAACGAGCCGCCCGGCGGCCGCCGGCGCCAGGGTCCAAAATCCCCCCAGCGATGCGCCCAGCAAGGCACGACCAATCAACATGACGGCAAAGTTCGAGGACAACGCCGAGATAATGCTGGAAGCCAGCAGCAATGCGGAGAGCAGGATGAGAATGCGGCGTCGATCAATACGTCCGGCACCAAGCATCAGAGCAGGTGCGGCGATTGCAGCCAGTATCCCCGGAACCGTAACCATCAAGCCAGCCATGCCGGGCAGCACGCCGAACTCCTTTGCAATTTGCGGCAAGAGCCCAACTGGCAAAAATTCAATTGTCACAAAAGCAAACGCGCCGACGGTCACCGACGCAACCCCCAGCCACGCCTGCGTGAAGTTCTCGGCATGGTGAATACCCTAGGCTGGGTTGTGGGTGCCACAACATGGCCTCCCAGCACCACCGATCCCGTTCCGTTTGCCTTTCAGCCACTGGCACTAAAGCAAGTGCCGCTGCCAGCGGAATTGCAAGGCGTTAGAAACCCGGTTTTCCTGGTGGACGGTGAACATCTGGTGTTCAACACCACAATGACGGGAAGCACGGTGCCCCAAATTGGGCTGGCGAATGTTCGAACCGGCGAGGTGAAGTGTATTACTTGCTCCGGCGGCCCGGAGTTGCCTGGCGCGGGCATGCTGCACCCGTTTCCTGACGGTAAGCGTCTGTTCTCGGGCTTCTATGGCGTCATAGAGTGCGCTCCAAGTATTCTCGATTGCCAAAGTTATACCTATTTGCCGTACGACCTCTCGAACAATATGACTCCAGCGCATGTGTCGCTCGGAGCGTCGCCGAAACTGTCCCCTGATGGAGAGCATATGGGCTACTCCAATATTCGGAAGGACGGTTATGAAGAGATGGTTGTAGCCAAGCTCGTCCGCCAGACGGATAAATACGTGATCGAGAACCCTCGGGTCATCAATCCGCAGGGCCCTTCTTCACTGACCGATACAAGCATCGAAAGTTGGTCGTTGGGTAGTGCACTGTACGAGCTCAAGACTTTCACGCGCGGCGGCGGAGCTGTCACCTACGTGCAAGTCGGTGGTGCCCACTCGATGAATCCGGACCTCTGGGAGGTGGATCTGAAAACCGGCGTCCGCACACGACTGACTGCATCGCCCGATTGGGATGAGGATCATGGGACGTCGCCCGATGGACAGACTCTTGCCCTGTGGAGCAATCGCACTTACCACGTCTTCGATTGGACGGGCGGTATGCTTCCTCACCGCAGCTTTATCGACGCACCGTTCGTGGCTTCAATGGCCGGCCGGCTAATCAATTCTCCAGGCAACTTGTACTGCGGTGGACCCATGTGGTTACTCCCAGGGACAGGCGATGCCGGTGGCACGATTGTTGGCCAGCCAATCGTCAACTACAAAGATCCGAACGTCCGTGTAACCGATCACGTAGGTGGTTGGCCTATGTGGAATAGCCAGAGTACGAGGATTGCGTTGCAGGCGACATCGGCGCCTGGCGGCGGCGTCTACGCAAAGAACACCCCCCCGTACGTCCTCGTGGCAGAGCTCACGGCAAAGAAGGCATCGGCGCCACTGCCCATTGTGAGCTCAGAAGTTGGAGCGTGGGCGCCAGCCCCTGCTGACTATCATCCATCCTTTGGCTATAGCGGCACCCTTACTTTCAAGGGGCCGGGCGGCGGTGCGGTGACGGTTACCTACAGTCCGATTGTCGGCATACTTCTTGGAACTTGGAGCCAGAAGTTTGAGAACTATTCGGAAGACGGCAAGACATTCCTAAATGGAACTCAATCTGTAAGCGTGAATAAGATTGGACAAGCTGAGGTGGTCATTACCTCCAACCTCACAATGACAGGCGAGCACACGGGCTCTGTAATCGGAAACTTGACCTACCATAGTCCAACAGCATCGGCCCCAGATTCCTCAGCCACGTCGACGGGGAGCATGACGGTCACGTACGACGGGACCACCGTCACGGGCCCCCCGACATGGATCGACGATCCGACTGATGCATGCCCGACCTCGCAACAAGCAAAAGCACCCCAGCTTCTTGCGCAGACTCAGAGCCTTCCCGGCGGCGGGTATCAGATCAAGGTAACGGCTAGCATCGCCGGCGCCGGGCAAAACCAATCGTCCATTGACACGCGGCCGGTCGCTAACGCGCTTATCAAAGGAGGTGGCGAGCAGGTCTATACCGACGCTAATGGCGTTGCTACGATCTCGGGCAGTGATTCGGCGACGCAGTTCCGGGTGACGGCCGGAGACACGCTAACGCCGACTGTCTTCTCGCTGGCTCGATGAAGGCATTTGACGCGCGCGCTTCCCCTTAAGCTGATCGCTCTGGAAGTGGATGCATCACGTCAATGGACGTGGTGCATCTGTTTTTGAGCAATGTGTTGCCATGGTCTCCCAAATACTAGGGGTCTAAGTTGCCCCCCAGCGATGGCATGTACGCCTAGCTGATGAGGCATTTCGGATGACAGACGTTCCCATATTTCGAAAGGGCTATTTTCAAATTGTCGAGTGTTTCGGTAAAAAGAATGGGACAGGACGGTGCCCTCAAGCGCCTCTCACCAGAGGCTCGAAAGGTTGAGATTCTTCAGGCCGCACTACGCGTTCTGGCAAAGGTGGGGCTCAAGGGGTTCTCACTCGAATCCGTGGCGCGCGAGGCCGGCGTGGCCTTGTCGCTGCCCCGACACTACTTTGGCGGGACGTATGATCTGCTCAAAGCGGCGACGGAGAGCTTGCTAAAGGACGTTGAGAATGCGCTTCTCAGCCCTGGTAAAGGCAAGTCCAACGCTTCGCGTTTTGAAGCCTATCTGCAGATACTCTCGCTGGCGCCATGGGGCCACGAGGTATGGATACGAGCCTCTGATCTTCATCCGGATCTCGAGGTGATCGTGCAGCAGGCCCGCCGCCGCATGGTCGAATCGATGTACGGCCGCGCGTGGGAGCAACTCTCTGAAAGTGAGCAAATCGACGGACGGGGGAGGATTGGATACATCGAGGCGGTAGTACGAGACTGGATCGACCTGGGCATGGGTGATCAGGAACTGGTGGTCGTAGCGCTCGTCCGAGCCTCCAAACCGCACGTTTCAAGTTAATGCAACCCTTTCCAAATCGGCGTAGCAGCCGGCTGCTCAAGGTTGCAAACGCTGCTTCGCCAGACGACGACCGTTATTGGCTGTTCTAGGCCGCCTACGGCCTGCTGCTCCTGGCCGGCGAGCGACCGCCAGCCGGCCGGATGTAAGGTCAGACTTCGGTTTGCTCCAAGAAGATCGAGTTGTCCAATCCGCAATCTTGGCCACAATCCTTCAGATCCCCATGCTCGATCAATACGGTGGCCAAGATAGTGACTTACGGCCTATCCCCATCGCCATATGATAATGACTCAGCATCTAAAAAATGACCCGTCATTCCCGAGGATAACGGGCCTCGAGGATAACGGGCCTCAACTGGTGGGAAAGTCGTAAGCAGGGGTGGCTTACGACTGCTAAAACTATACTGATTGACTGCAGCGCTTGAGTACCACCACTCAGTAGGGCGAATTCCATCCTATTGACGCAATGTTGCTGCAATGTTCGACAGGAAAAAAGACAGCTTACTACGATTCAATTCCTTGCATCAAATATCCGAGGCCGCGAATGACGTGTATCTCCACGCGCGCACCGGCTGCATGCAGGGACTTTCTGAGTTTAGAAATATGAGCGTCCATAGCATTCGATTGGATATGTTCGTCAAATCCATATACGGACTCAAATAACTTCTCCCTCGTGACAGTCCGTCCGACACGCAGCGCCAACGTCTCCAGAACAAGCAATTGTCTGCGAGGCAAAGGCAATCGTTGCTCGCCGACAAAGGCTTGGCGTGCAACGAAATCAAACGAAAGATTACCAACCTTGAGGGTCGCTATCGGAATCTGAGCCGGTCGCCTTGCAATTGCACGGATACGAGCGAGCAACTCGTCCATCGCAAATGGCTTCGTAAGATAATCATCCGCTCCGAGATCCAGTCCGACGACACGATCGGCGATGGCTTGCTTTGCAGTCAACATGATGATGGGCAGGTCGGGATAAAGTCCTCGAGCAAACGGAATAAGTTCCGCGCCATCGCCATCTGGCAACTGTCTATCCAGCAGGATCATTCGATAACTATTGAGTTCAAGCGCCGCCTTCGCTAAGACTTTTGATCCAACGATGTCGACAACCATGCCCTGGTCCCGTAAATTTGTGGCCAGAGCATCTGCCATATCCGTGTCGTCTTCTACCACCAGGAGACGCATTTCTAAAACTCCTTTGCAACCGGCAAGCTAACAATAAACGCCGCACCTCCCTTCGGCGCGTCAGAGATTCGTATTGTGCCTCCCAGTGCCAAGATAGTTTCGCGAGCGAGATGCAATCCGAGACCACTTCCGCCGCCTGTCGCATTGAGCCGGTAGAAGGGTTGAAAAACGTTCGTCCGTTCCGCAGGCGGAATGCCTGGGCCGCAATCCATAACTCGAATGACCCCGAACTTGTCGATGCCGATTGTAACCTCGCCAGTTCCACCGCCATGTATCATCGCGTTATGGAGAAGACTGATCATAAGCCTCCTCAATGAACCCGAATCCGCAAGAACACAGATCGCCTTATCGTGGATTTCAACAGAGAATAGGTAACCTGCTTCGACAATGAGCGGAGCCATATCGGACGCAACTTCCCTGCAAATCTCGGTCAGATCCACAATTTTCCGATCTCGGAGGGTCTGTCCTATTCGTTGAAGATCGAGCAACTGCTCTGCCAAATTCTCAAGTCTAGACAAATCTAGCTTCAGACGGTTCTTACCCTCGCTTGGTGGAAAGCTGCTAAGCCTCGTGCCAAGTACTGCGATTGGCATTCGCAACTCATGAGCGGCATCAGCCAGAAAACGCTCTCTCTCATCAGCCGCTTGCCACACTCGCTGCAAAGCCTCGTTGAAGGCGGAGACCAACGGCTGAATCTCGGCAGGAACCGTGGAAATGTCCAGAGTCTTACCCTTGCGTGAAAGGTCAATAGTAAATGCCTCTTCGGCAATCGCCCGCGTGCCGCGTAAGCTTCGATGGATGATCCATGGCGTAACGACCCCTATTGTTATGAAAAGAGGCACGCCAATCCACCCGCCGAAAAGCCGAAGGAGAAAGTAGTAGATTTCGAGAAATCCGCCTTGCGGCACGCCTCCCACCAACGTATGTGTAGTGCCCCACGAGTGTTCTTTGACGACAAGTCGGCTAACCAGGTCGAATGAGCTCATTTTTGTGCTCACTTCCAACTGTCCCAGATTATTTAGCGTCGCACCCAGTACCCGATAGGCATTTGGTACGGGTCCAAATTCCACGGTGCGATGCTTATCGTCTACGGCGATTAACCACGCGCTCCTGCTTTGAGTGAACTCGGCCGGAGCGGCGTTTTGATCGAACACGATTTCACCGCCATTCTCGTGTATTGCTGAAGCGACATCGTCAGCCAGAGATTCCGACATTCGGTATACCGACTTATCAACGAGGACAATGCACATTAATAGCATTGCTGTCGCAAATACTAATGCCTGAGACAAGGATACCTGTGCCGCAAGGCGCACACTCAAATACGGGCTTAATTTCATTTTCAATCGGCTAACTTTGACCCGAAATAATTAATATTCTCGGAAAGTCATGACATTACCATGGGCTTGGTTCAATCTCCACGACGAGAAATTTTTCCCAGTGCGCAATGTAGCGGCAATGTCGGAAATTTAGGATGCTGACTCAGTCTGATGAGCGTCGCACGACGTGATGCGTCGCCTCATTTATTCATCTCAGCAACTAAACACATCGAACTCGGCGTATGAGTGAATCTTGGAGCACAGCAGCCATACGTTTGCTGCTGGCCGCTGCAGTCGGCGGCATGTTCACAGTCGCGTCACAATCCGCGACAGCAATGACCGAATCTGAGCGTCGGACGGTCGTCGGAGCAGCGATTGGCGCACTGGGAGGTGCACTGGTCTCCGGCGGTGACCTCTGGGTAACTGCAGGTGGCGCCGTAGCTGGCGGGACGATTGGTAACATAACAACGCCCGAGCGCAAGCGACCTCGCCCCCCTAGATTCTATCGAGACCATGGTCCCCATGAATCATGGCACCCAGGTTATCGACCGCGGCATCAATATTAAAGCTTCGGTTTTCTTTGCTAACGCATCGACGTTCGTCGTCATCTCTCCACAACCTGATAGAGTCAATGAAGGTAAAACTCCTTTTTCTAGCCATATCGTCCATTTTCGCAGCATCGGCGAATGCATTAACGAGCGATCACAGCTCATTTGTCGATAGCGCATTCGCTGCTATGGACACGAACAAGAATGGCAGCATCAGCCGCACGGAATTCTCTGTCGCAATGAAGGCCCGCTTGGATAGACAATCAACCTTGTTCGATCGGGCTTTCTCCGTAGCTGACGCCAACGGTGACGGCTATATCAGCAGAGATGAGGCGAAAGTCAATCCCCAACTGGCGGAACACTTCGACGAGATCGACGCCGATCACGATGGACAATTGTCCAAGCAAGAGCTGCGGGCGACGATTCGTTCCGCTCAGTTGAACGAGTTGAAATCTGCGAGGTAGGAAAAATAGCAGCCCGACTATTTTTAATAGTCGGGCTGCTCCATGCTGAATACCAGCGTTCTAGAAGCTATATGACGCGAGCAAAGCGCCGCTAAACTGGTTTTGGCTCGCCACTATTGGGCTTTCCGAGACTTTATCTGATAGACGCGAAACTGATGCCCGCGCAGCGAGACTCCAGCTTGAGGAAATGGTGTAAATGGCACCGACGGAGAGGCCTACCTCAGTCAGTCCAGATCCTGGAGAGAACTGCGGACGTCCCGAATTCAAATGTTGCGAATCGTTGATACCGAACATTGTCTGATTTGCCTGACTCGTCCCCCATGTTGCGCTCGGACCAATGGTGATAATGGTCTTAGCGAACGGCGAAAATCTGGCGTCTGCGCCGATACGGAGCTGGCTACCCTGATGTTTTCCGCCGACATCGGACGTTACGGTGCCAAACGCCGAGTATCTATCAACCGTGTATCTTACGGCTAGGGCCGCACGAGCCGTCTTTTCAATATCTCCCAGGCCAGCCAGTCGCGGATCCAACGACTCTTTGCGAAGACTGTAGAGGTCATACGATCCTGCAACAACGACCTGAAAATTCTCGACTCGATAGAGACGCCAGCCGATTCCAAATGGCACGGTGGGCACGGTATCCACAGCGCCCAGGAGAAACCGTCCCTTGGTGGCGCTTATGACTGGAACTACAAGCGCACGTTGACTGTCAGCGCCGGGGTATCTTGGCGTCGAAATTCCGCCTAGGCCAATACTGCCATGCCACGCATCATCTGCGACTGCAGGTTTTTGCTCGGAAGCATGCACGTAGGGGGCAAAGCCTACGAACGAGGAGATAACGAACGCGGCTGCGGTCTTCTTATGCCAATCATTCATATTGGGATGTTCCGGAAAATTTAGCTGGTCATTCTCACTATCGCCATTGACACGTTGGCTTTTAACGATAGGCGTGAGCTCAAGCATGCATCCCGGACATTGTGTAAACATTGCCAACCATTGCGCCCATTTCCCGAATGCAGCTAACGTTTCGCAATATGGGAAGTAGTAGATCGAGATCAGTTCTGCTGTCGGGGGACCGCAGAGGCGGAGCGGAAACTGAAAGCTCTTCTTGAAGAGCCACAGATTCGCGCACATACGCCGTGTCGCTTTCATCATCTGGACGCGTTGCTGTAGATACGCGTTACGACGGCACGACCTTCCTGCAGCACATTCTCGAGAAAGGACAGAACCAGCGCCCCCTCCCCATCCATGACAGCTTCAAAAGGTGTTCTTCCGCTCAGACTGTCAATTTTGCTATCAGTAATCCAGCGAAATACCACGCTCTGGTCTGGTTCGATGGCAGACGCAAGATCTGCCACTTGCCGCATGATCCGGGCGGACATCGTAGTTCCTACTCTTTGAAATGTGACGGGGTGTAGATCAGTGCGATCCTGTCGGGCATCTTCAATCAAGGACATTGCCGGAACATTACCGCCACCCGGACTCACACTTCAGACAGCTCACATGCCACGCTCGACTCGTGGTCGCTGAATCTGGCGCAAAGGAACATGTCCGTCGAGAATGATCAGGTTAGGGACGAGTGATTGAGGACATTCCTCTGCAGCGCTTCTAGGGTATCAGGCGCGTGTCCGGACGAGTTGGCCTTTGCGCGAACGATGTGTCCACGCTGGTTCCGGACGCACGCCTAGTGAGTGAGACTGCCAGCGTTAGCTGGAACTACCAACGATGATCACCGCGTCGATCATGACGATCTGAGTCAGCACTAACAACTCCGACCGTGGCGCCTGCGGCCGCTCCAATCGCAGCTCCTTTCGCCGGATCTCCCCCAGCGAGAGCGCTAAGGGCGGCACCACCCGCCGCACCAATCAACGCCCCTTTGACACCGGCCCTCGCTTCATGGCGATCAACCGCACATCCCGATAGCAAGCCGACGGCGATAGCTATTGCATACAACGCCTTCATGAACTCTCCCAATAGTTGGCGTCTCAATGATCCGCACATAAGTTGCCGACCGCATCAGGCCTTTGTAATTCCACCTTAAAGGACCAAACCGATGCGGCTTCGTAGGCAATTTAGCGGCAGAACGTTGCCTTAACATTGCGTGAGGACAGAGAGTTGATGCGCGTTCGATGCGGATCCCAGTCGTCTCGGCGGAGATGCGCTCCAACGCGTGAGGCACTAGCGTGTGCCGCGCGCAATCCGAGAGAAGCAGTCCGGAAGACGCGCGTCGACTGGGCCGGCACAAACGCTGGATGCGTCGAAAAATGATGGCTCCCAGGCCGAACCGGTACGTCATGCGCGACTTCGGCGAGGCCATCCGCCGCGGCGTCAACGACATCGTCCGCCCAACCTGCACCAGCAACTGACCCCGGAATACCTCCGCAAACGTCCAAGCACACACCTAGCCCCCGCCTGGTCCCGGTGCGTGTGTCACGGCGTCGGTCGCATCAGGAATCCCCGGTGCGTTCGTGGGGCGCTCTGGATGAGAGATCCTTGGAAAATCTAATGCCCGCTGCTGGTCACCAATCCGCCATTCGGTACCGTTTCGGTTAGAGACCGCTCATGTTTAGGTTTGTTTGATGCCTGCCCTTGGCTGCAGAATTCCAGGGGTATGAGGGCAGGCGTTGAACAAACCTCAGGGGAGGAAACCGCGGAGTCCGGCGATGTCGGTGATGCGGGCTATGGCGATTGATGGGTTGGCCCCATCAGCGGCGTCATGGCTTGAAGAGGAGGCAGGCCATCAATCGGCTCCTGCCATGGCGCGAAGGTCGGAGCAGTTCAGGATCGCGTGGATACCCAGTGCATGCAACCTGGTCGAGGGAGTCGGTGAGCGCAACGCTCCGCTTGCGGCTCCAGATTCCGAAGAGCCGTCGGTTGAGTGGTAGGTGTGGAACGTGTGGGCTCATGCCGGGGCTCGCTGCGGTGGCGGTCCGCGGATGCACGCGCTGCGCGGGATGACCTCGATGACGAGCATCGGGGCGCCACAGTGCCGGCAGACGAAGGACGGAGGTGCGGGGACATCGGTATCGTCAGGCGTAGCAGTCACCGCCTGCACGACGCTCAATAGCGAGCGTATCTTGACCAGATTCGCGCGGCGCACTGGATTGGCAAGCAATCCGTAGTGGCGGATGCGATGGAAGCCGCCCGGCAGTACGTGCAGCAGGAAGCGGCGCATGAATTCTCCGACGTCCAACGTCATGGTCTTACGGCGCGTGCATCCCTTGGCGCGGTAGTCCTTCCAGCGGAAGGTCACGCCGCGTTCGTCGAGCGAGACCAGGCGCTGGTTGGAGATTGCCACGCGGTGCGTGTAGCGCGACAGGTAGGCCAGTACTGCCTCTGGACCGGCGAACGGTCGCTTGGCGTAGACCACCCACTCGGTGGCGCGTAGTGGCGCCAACCATTGCGCAAAGGCGTCCGGATTGGCGAGGGCGCTGTACTCACCAAAGAACTGCAATTGCCCCAACGTGTGTGCGTCCTGGAGTGCATCGAGGAAGCGCCGCCGGAAGAGGCGGGAGAGCACGCGGACTGACAGGAAGAAGCCGGGACGGCAAGCGATCCAGCGTTGCCCATCTGGGGAGAGACCGCCGCCCGGGACGATGCCGTGTACGTGTGGATGATGGGTAAGTGCCGAGCCCCACGTATGCAGCACCAGGGTGGCACCGATCTGCGCACCGAGGTGTTTGGGATCGGCAGCGATGGTCCGCAGAGTGTCGGCGGCGACGTCGAACAACAGGCCATAGATCACCGCCTTGTTGTACCAGGCGATGGCGCTGATCGGCGCGGGCAGTGTGAACACGACGTGGTAGTACGCCACGGGGAGCAGACCCTCAGTGCGCGCTTCGAGCCAGCGATGCGCGGCGCTGGCCTGACACTTGGGACAATGTCGGTTGCGGCAGGAGTTATAGGACACCTCAAGGTTGGCGCAGCCGGTACAGCGCAGCACATGCCCTCCCAGCGCCGCGGTACGGCACTGTTCGATGGCCGACATGACCTGCAACTGCCCAAGGCTCAAGGAGGCAGTCTGTCGCCAGGCCGGCCCGTGGAGGCGGAAGATATCCGCGACCTCGAGCACGTTGAGCTCGGCGGCGGGACTTCCTAGTCGGAATGCAGATTCTCGAGGGGGCTGACCACCTCGCGCAGCAGATCGGTGGCGACCTGGGCATAGAGCGCTGTCGTCTCCAGCTTCCTATGCCCTAGCAGTACTTGAATGACGCGGATATCGACCTTCTGCTCAAGCAGGTGTGTTGCAAAGCTATGCCGTAGCGTATGCATGGATACGCGCTTGTCGATCTCTGCGGCCTGTGCGGCGGCGTGGACGGCACGGTTGAGTTGCCGGGTGCTGAGTGACTCGATGGGATTGAGGCCCGGAAACAGCCAGCCACCCTCGAGCATCTTGCCCTGAGCATGAGCCACGCGCCACCAGGTGCGCAGGCGTTCGAGCAGGACCGGCGAGAGCATGGCGTAGCGGTCCCTGCGACCCTTGCCTTGTTCGATTCGCAGGGTCATGCGCTGGCTGTCGATATCACTGACCCGCAACGCGACGACTTCGCTGGCGCGCAGGCCTGCGCCATAGGCCACCGCGAGCGCGGTCTGGTGCTTCAGGTTGCTGGCGGCAGCCAGCAACCTGGCGACTTCATCGGGACTGAGTACGACAGGCAGGACGCGCGGCACGCTCACCGGGCGCATCCTGGCCATCCGGTTGGCATCGCAGAGGGTTACCTCGAAGAAGAACTTCAGTCCGGTGATCGCGGCATTCAGCGAAGTCGGTGAGGTGCCGTGATCGACGAGGTGAAGTTGATAGCGCCGCAGATCCTCGGTACTGGCCGTGTCCGGCGAGCGGCCGAGAAAGGCCGCGAACTGGCACACGGTGCGGAGGTATTGGGTCTGGGTCTTGTCCGCAAGCTTGCGCATCCGCATGTCCTCGATCATGCGCTGGCGTAGCGGGCTGATGGTAGGTGTCGCGACTGACATGGCTGGGCTCCTGTCGGGAATCGAGGCAAGTTGCCTCGGTCCTCAACTTAGGAGACAGCGCAGGCGCTTCAGTCACTTTGCGCATTGGACGGAGGGTTACCGCGCGAGCGGTTTAGTCCTCTGGCCGAACTGAGACATCGAATTGCTGCAGCGGGCATGTTGGCATCTTACTCCCGCCGTAGTCCGCTATCGGCCAGAAACGGTCTCTCACGAGTGGCCGGTTTAGGGCAAAGTGGCGGTTTAACTGTTGGAGCCATCGCGAATGCACCTGATAAGAGTCGACAGGGATCGGCCCGACTTCAGAGTCTTTATCGACTTACTGTTCGGCCACGGATGGGACGTCGATACGGAAGGGAATTCTCATCCGGTCAACAGTCGAGCATGGACTTCGCTGTACATCGCAGATCGAACGCGCGGCGAGCCCCCCGTGACGATCGAAGCGAGTGACGATGACCCTCAAGTCTTTCAGGTTGAGTCGGCATCGGCTCGCCTAGAAGTGCTTGCGGCGCTTTACCTTTTCCTGTACAGCGGTTCCGCCATAGTCGCTCCAAAGGGGTCGCTCGATAGCGTCCAACAGCTCGCGCTGCAGGCCCGCTACTCCACTGAACTTCGGCGGGCGGCGGATTCGCTCTGGCATCAGGCGTCGGACAGCAATCCGTATCCGAATTTGACTGCTAATCGGCGCTGAGATCAGCGGTCCCAGGGACCGCTCGGGATCGGAAAGCGCCATCTAAGTCGTGGGCGGCCTGGGAGGGCCATCGACTGAGTCGTCGTTCGATGCAAAGAGAGGATGGTTTCGCATCGCCTGTTCAAGATCGAGCCGATTTACCAATCGCTGTCGCTTGATGTTCAGCGGCACCTTGGCGGGCCGCGGTGGCTCGCCGTGCAGCGTCCGTGAGGGGGCTGCGAAGCGGCGGTTGTCACGCAACGACTGAACCTCCGCTGCGATAGCCAGTGTCCGGCCCAGCCGCTTGTTGTCGACGATCGCGCCCTGGTCGACCTCCGGAAAGCGATCGTAAGTGGTGTAGGGGAGGGGGCCGCCATTCGCCCACAACTCGACATGCCCATCGGGATACTCGGCGACCTCGATATAGTGGTGGATCAACCCCCGGTGCTCGGGAAGATCCTCAAGCATGTACAACACCTTGGCGTACTGCAGCGTCAGGCTCTGTGACACCTTGCGCCACTCGCGCCAACTGAAGATCCGTGCCAGATTCTCATCACCGCGCAACGGCCGGTGCGCGTCGAAGTCGCTCCGAGGCGTTTTGCCGAAGCGAGCGTTGAAGTCGGCCATGAAGATGGGCGCGAACCTGTTCGCCGCTTCCATCGAATTGATACCGTGCAGCCGCAGCTCCTTGACCAGACGGTCCTGCAGGGTACCGTTCATCCGTTCGACACGGCCCTTGGCCTGACTTGTGTTGGCGCACAGGATATCGATGTTGAGCTCGTACAACGCCCGGCCGAACTGTGTATAGCCGCGGCCTTCGGCATTGTCCTTCGCATTGACCCGAAAGACGCCAGCCTTGTCGGAATAGAACGCTTGGGGCTTGCCATGGCGCTCGAGGTAGGCGCGTGTGGCGGCGAAATAGGCCAGCGTCGACTCTGTCGGCACGAACAGCAATTGCAGCAGGCGGCCCGTGGCGTCGTCCACATAGACCAGCAGCGTGCAGGCCGGCGCCCGGTCCTCGAACCAGGCGTGATCGCTGCCGTCGATCTGCACCAGCTCGCCCAGACAGGACCGGCGATTGCGCGGTTGATGGATCCTGGGCGGCCGTTGCCTGCGTGGCACCCAGAAGCCCGCGTCGATCATGATCCGGCGTACCGTCTCCTTGGCCAGGTGGATGCCGTGCCGTTCACGCAGCTTTTCGGCGGCGAGCGTCGGGCCGAAATCGGCGTAGCTGTCCCGGATCAGGCCGCGCACGCGCGCCTCGACGCCTGGCGGGAGCTGGTTGTGACCAGATTGGCCCCAGCGGCGGGAGACCAGACCCTGTGGGCCGTCCAGCCGGTAGCGCTGCGCCAGCCGCTCCACCTGGCGCCGGCTGAGCCCGAGCTTCTCGGCGGCGCGCCAGACCATCAGGCCGTCCCGCACGACGGCCTCGATGACCTTGCAACGATCCAATTCCCGCAGGCTCATGGTGATGGTGTCCGGTCGTGTCATGTCGCGCTCCAACGAAGACATGGGGTACGACATCTCAATCTAGCTCAGGTACGACATTACAACTTGGCCATGACACCTTTGATGAGCATAATTAGTGGTACGTTCAATCAAGCTTTAGGCTGCTGTCACCACGCTGGAACCCATGTCCGGCGCGGCTTGACGAGTGACAGCAGCGACTTAAAACCCTCGGAAATTTTTTCCAGTCCCTTACGCTTTGCGTCTTCGTACGCGAGCATCAGAAACACCTCTTTCACATCCATTCCGGCTTCCTTCGCCAGCAGTAGGGCGACCGCGTAGTCGGGCAGGCTTTCCTGCTTGCTGTAGCGGTCCAGCGACTTCTGTGGAATGCCCCAGTCCTTGGCGGCGCGGTTCACCGTTCTGCCTTTCAAAGCCTTGGTAATCAATTCGCTGTAACTCATAGATAACTCCTATTTGCCTCAGTTAGTCGGTTCTGACTAATCTCCGGGCTAGTCGGATGTGACTTAGTCACGTCCGGCTACACGAGCGGAGCATAGCCGGTAAACGGGAAGGGGTAAACGATGGCGCTTTTCGGTGTGGCGATCTTGGTGACTGTGCCTGCGGTGGCTGCCGCATGGCTTGGCCTGCATGCCGCCGATTGGCTGGCCGGTGAGGTGCTCGGCGACGTGTGGGGCCGCTGATGGGCAAGCTCAAGGCAACGACGACCGAAGGCCGCAGCGCAGCGAAGCGCGGCGAGGGCGCCGCGACGCTTGCGGCGCGGCCCCTCGGGGCGCGAAGCGAGGGACACCCCACCATGTCGGAGGTCCGGAGTTCCCCCGCTACTAATAGGGGGGAACTAGAAGCGCCTGCTATTGCGGCCCACTCCGCTGTGCAGCTCGTGATGACGGATGGCGGCGAGTTGAAAACCATTGCTGTCCGGCTGCCGACGAACGGCCAGATCGCGGTCATTGATGGCTTGCGTATCGTGCTCGGTGAAGAAACGTTCTCCGGCGTTGTCCAGGGCGTTGATGACGATGCCTATGTCCGGGCGTGCAGCGCCAAGCTGGAAGAGATCTTTGGCTTCGGGCTGGTCCGCAATCTGAACCAGCGGCGGGACTTCTACGGCGAAACGTGGGAGTTAGGCGAGAACTGGGGCTATGCCGGGTTCGGTGGCGAGCGTCAGAACGGGACGATTCTGATTGTGCTGTCCGGCAAGGGGACGTTGGCTGCAACGGCTGGTTGGGAAGCTCGGCTCTACGAGTTCATTACCAAGACAGCGAAGCGTCCGGTCATCACGCGAGTTGACCTCGCGCACGATTGCTTCGATGGTCGCATTACTGTCGATCAACTCGACGTAATGCATACGGATGACTTCTTCACGAACGCGTACACCGTGCCGGACTGTCAGCACGCGGGAAACTGGAAGTTTCCGAACGGCAAGGGCCGCACGCTGTATGTGGGAACCCGCAAGGCGGGCAAGATGTTCCGGGGCTACGAGAAGGGCATGGAACAGGGCGATGCAACGTCGCCATGGGTTCGACTGGAAGTCGAACTTGCGAACAAATCCATGCTGATTCCTTTCGATGTGTTGCTCGATCCGAGCGCGTATTTCATGGGTGCGTATCCCAAGGCGTTCGCGCATCTGTCTCTCGTCGTCACACCAGAGCGTTTGCAGGTCAAGCGCAAGACGGCGGCGATTGCTGTCGATGCATCGTTTGACATGGTAGCCCAGCAGGTAGGCCGGTACGTCGGCGTGCTGGCTGATCTTGTCGGGGCGGAAGAGTTCGTCGCCCGGGTGCGCGACAAGTTGGGCCGCTGGCCCGACCGACTCAAGATGCCCGACGCTGCATACGCAGACACGCCGGTTCATAAGCAGGACCGGAAGCAATCATTCAACGAATACCAATTCGGCCCCGACGACTGGAGCGGCGCGTCGGGCATGGCCGTATAGCCGCGTTACAGAGAGGTCTCTATGCGATTCACCACGGAAGTTCAGGTTCTCGGCATGAAGTCGAGCAAGGGCTCGATGGACAACGGCCAGACGTACGACAGCACGAAGGCGTACATCGTCACGCCGCTCGACACGTCGAAGGGCACGGCCAAGGGTATGGCCGCAGGCGAATACAACATCGGCACGTCCGACGAGTTCGCCAAGTACGACAAGCTGCCCTATCCGTTCAAGGCGCAGGCTGACATGGAGATCGTCAGCAACGGCAAGGGCCAGAAGACCATCGTGCATAGCCTCGTGCCGGTGGCTTCGACGAAGGGCTGATGTCATGAGCGCGTCGGTCGTGTTCGTCGTGCAAGAGGTCGAGTCCGGGCAGTTCCTGTGCCCGTACACCGGAGACGTGGGCTTCACCCATCGCCTCAAGCATGCGGGCACGTTCGAGACGCGTGAAGAGGCATACGAGACTGCGGCCGATCACTGCGACGAAGCCTTCGACGTAGTGCCGGTCATTCGGGAAAGGGGTTAAGGGTCGTGGCGCTCTGTGTCCAGGTCAACAGCGATAACACTCTGTCGGCGGTCGTACCGCAACCGGCAGATATGGGCACGTGCGCTTACGTGGTCACCACGTCAGCGGAGTACACAAACAACCCGCTGGCGCTGAATGCGCAGGACGGTGCGGTCATCGGGTCCGCCATCCTGCTCTGTTGGGCTGGTGCATACGTGGTGAGGGCCATCCTCGCAGCGTTGTCCACCGGCGATGAACCGTCAGCAACGTAGCTGACAGCGCCCCGGCGCTATCCGGGTTTTCGGGAGAATCCCATCATGAAGAAGAAGCTGATTTTTCTGGCTGTTATGTCGGTCGCTGGTGTCGCCAACGCTGCCGTGGATACCTCGGTGTCCTCGGCTCTGTCCACCGCTGCAACGGATGCCGCGACGGTCGGCGCTGGCGTGATCCTGATCGTGCTGGCGGTGAAGGCGGTCAAGTGGTTGCGCTCGGCGCTGTAAAGCTGGCGCTGGAGGTTTGGGCCGCTGACTTGGCGACGGTTGGCGGTGCCGTCCTCCTGATCCGCATTGCGATCAAGGTCGGCTGGTGGTGGCGGTCGCTGCGGTAGGGAAAAGGGGGGCGCAAGCCTCCCTTTTTTCATTCCGGGGAGAGAGCAATGGGAATTTTTATCGTGGTGGCGATAGCGGGGGCGGCATGGATCATGTTCACGCATCGGTGATGCGAAGGCTCTGGAGGCGATTGTTGCCGTTGCTGGTGACGGCATTTGTGGCGCTTGGCCTGAGTGTGTCCGCCGACGCAGAGGCAGCTACAGTCGTTGCGGTTGGGTCCACGCCTTGGCTGACGGTCAACGGTGGTGCAACGTGTCGGGCCTTCACTGAAAACTGCACTGCATTTCAGGCTTGTGAGTCGTATCGCGCGTATGCGAAGCCGAGCTACATTTTCGATCACATAGAGCTTTCGTCTGACCCGACTACTGCGGTCTGCTGGTTGAAAGCGAGTGCGACGGCTGCCGCGACTGCGCAAAGCAGTATTCGTTCAAACGTCGCGTATGTGCCGCCGCCTGACACGCCAGATTGCACGTCTGATAGCGTGAAAAATAAGTACGTTGGCGCGTGGGTTGTTGGTGGCGGTAGCACTGCGCCCAACTATGCGTGCATCCAAGGCTGCCAATATCCGCAGGGTTCGACAGCGGTCGGATTGCAGAGCAGCTATGGCATGTCGATTGGCAAGGGCAACGGGCAGACGTGCAGTGGTGCGAATTACGACAGCATAGACACCACAACGAAACCGAGCGATCCACCGTCGCCGGTGAGTTGCGGAAAGTTGGGGTTGATCTACGGGACGGTGAATGGCGTTGGCATTTGCGAGAAGGGCGGTGTCATACCCGGTACCAGCGTAACGAAGAACGATTCTTCCACGACGACTAAGACGGATGCCAGCGGGGTACAGGCACCGAGTCAGACCACCAATACAACTACGAACATCACCAACAACAACGGTGTGTCGACGGTCACGCAGACCACCACGAAGCCGGATGGTACGAAGGAAACAACGACAGAGCCGACAGATGTGTTCTGCGCGCGTAAGCCGGACGATGCGGTCTGCAAAACGAAGTCGGAAGCTTCCGGTGGCGATGACTGCAAGGTTGCACCAGTGTGTAAGGGTGATGCCATTCAGTGTGCCATGCTCACGCAGCAGTGGAAGACGCGGTGCGACAACCAGCAGACGAACGCGGCATCGGATCTGGCCACGCAAGTGCTCGGTGGTAACGACCCGTCGAAGAATCCGGCTGACAAAGAAAATCGCGACGTGCGACCGATTTCGAACAGCCTCGACCAAACGGCTTTCCTCGGCGGTGGTGGGTTGCAGGACAAGGTGGTGACGGTTTCCGGGCAGGCGATCACGCTGCCTTTCTCCAGGCTGAATCAGTATCTCGAATGGATCGGGCGGTTGTTCGTCGTGATCTCGCTCATTGGTGCGATTCGCATTGTTCTCGGGGGGTTCAAGAAATAATGCCGACAATTTTTCTGACGCTGCTCGGTGGGCTGCTGTTGTTCGCAGGCTCCATCGTGGGACGTGTGCTGATTGCGCTGGGCATCGGCTACGTGAGTTTCACTGGCCTCACAGCATGGGTCGGGTCCGTCAAGGACCTGATCCTGCAGAACCTCTACGCGCTGCCGCCTGAGTTCGTGCAGGTCATGTCTCTGGTGAAGCTCGACACTTGCATCAGCATCCTGTTTTCCGCGATATCGGTTCGACTGGTGCTCGAAGGCTTGTCCTCTGACACCATCACGAAAATGGTGATCCGCTCATGAGTACCTCTGTCGTTACGCTCGTAACGGGCCTGCAAGGCAACGGCAAGACGCTGTACACCATCAACGCGGTCAAGACGATGGCGGAGAAGGAGGGCAGGGCGGTCTACTATCACGGCATCAATGAGCTTGCGTTGCCCTGGACACCGCTGGAGAAGCAGGAGGACTGGCCGGACGTGCCGGAAGGGTCCATCGTTGTCCTGGACGAAGCGCAGAAGGCGTTTCGGACACGGGCAAATGGTGCGACGGTGCCACGGCATGTGGCCGAGCTTGAAACGCTGCGGCATCGCGGCGTGAGCTTGTGGCTCATCACGCAGCATCCGATGCTGATCGACAACAACGCGCGTCGGCTCTGTGGGCGGCATCTGCACCTGGTGCGGAAGTTCGGCGCTCAGTCGTCGGTGGTGCATGAGTGGAACGCAGTGCGCGAGAACTGCGACAAGCCGCCAGGGCGCAAGGACTCGATCCGGAAGACGTTCGCGTTCCCTAAGTCGGTGTATGGCTTGTACAAATCCGCTGAGGTCCATACGGTCAAGCGGAAGATTCCAGCGAAGGTGTTGGCCATCGTGCCGTTGATGCTGTGCGCGCTGGCTTTCCTCGGCTACGTGGGCTATCGCAAGGTGTACATGCCGATGCATGGCGAGGCCGAGAACACGCAGGCCGGCGCACAGAAACAGCCAGGTCAGATTGCCTACGGCACGGAAGGGGATCGGCGCTCACGTCCGATGACGAAGGCGGAGTATGTGCAGGCCTACACGCCGCGCATTCCGGGACTGGATTACACCGCGCCGGTGTATGACGAGTTGACGAAGCCTAGGCGTGTGCCGGTGCCTGCGGCGTGCGTGACGTACAAGGGCGGCTGCAACTGTTACACGCAGCAGGGCACGCGCCTGGACGTGCAGGCCGGGCAGTGCGCCCAGATCGTGCGGACGGGCTTTTTCATGGCGTTCGATGCGGACGGCGAGAAGGGGCCACAGCAGACGCAGCCTGCGCAGGCTACCCCGGTAGCTGCTGCCCCGGTAGAAGCGCCCACGCCGCTGCCTGCGCAGCCGGTGCAGCTTCCCGTGCAGGTGGTGCCTGTGGCGATGACGGGCGGGCCGAAGAACCGGCAGTTGACCCCGATTGATCTCGCCGCGTTTCCTGAGGACGATCCGAGTAGATACAGCGCCAGGCGGCCATTCGAACGTTAATTTGCGTTACGAGAAAGTGTAACGCAAATTGAATATTCGTTACCGTAACGTATAATAGAGTCAGCGAAACGGGGACTAATATGCGTGACGTAACAGATAACGTGACTGGTGAACTGGATGTCGATGTGAAGCGGGGGCGTGGTCGTCCGCGCAAGGCGGATGCACTGTCCAATGCCGAACGTCAGGCTGCATTCCGTGCACGTCGGCGCGCTGAGCGCGTCTCGCCTATGCATCGTCCTGTGGTCGATCCTGATGCGCTGCAGGATGTTGCCGAGCTTGAAGATGAGATGGCCGAGATCAAGGCTGAGCTGGCGGAAGCCCGGAAGGCAGCCGAGACATGGCAGAGCATTGCGTCCGATTTGCGCAAGCAGTTGTGCCAGGCAGAGATGGAGCGTGATGCCGTGATCGGTTGGGGTGTTAGTCGCGATGAAGGAAAGCTGCAGGCGGCGTTGAAGGCTAGACGCGCGCCTATCAAGAAGTCCGCTCTCGCGGAGTTCGCACCTGCAAAATCCGTTACATCCACGCGCGTAACGGGAAAGGCTCTGGCTGACGAGTTCGCGGACTCCGACTGGCCGTTTCCGTCGGGCAACTAGCGTCAGGAGTGGGTGCGCCTTGGCAGAACCGCGTATTGCATTAAGCCTTTGCACCCCTCCGGGCCGTTGACGAGCGGCTCAGCGAGGCTTGCGACCCCGAGTAGCGGGTCACGCGAGGGCGGTCATCGCCAGGCGCAGGTCCGTCTCTAACACCCCCCCTCTCTGCAAGCCGGTTTTTTCGGTTCCTTCCATATCTGCGGCGTTTCTCTCACTGGCTTCGGCTCCGGTCGTGGCGTGCGGCACGCGAGCACTCCCGGCGTCGGCGGGTCGGTGCAGGGTGGGCTTCCATAAACCTCGCCATACTTCTGGCCGGTGATGTCGGTGTATCCGGGCGGGCACGGGTCGTAGTCGAACGTGATTTGCGTCCCACGGCGGCATTTCGCGGCCTCGGCGCTCGGAATGAGCAGGCAGGCCAGCAGCGTTAGGACGATGGCGCGCATTTCGGTTTTTTCTCGTTACGGGGCGGCGTGACGATAGCACTTCGCCTGGCAAGGATGCTGCCGAACATCTCCTGGTGAATCCGCAGCGCTTCGAACTCTCGCAGGCGTAGCGTGTCGATGGTCCACGAGGGTATGGGCCGGCGTCCGGTTTGCCAATCTCTGATTGTCCTGTCGCATCTGCGCAATAGACGACATAAGTGTTTTCGTGGTAGCCCTGAAGTGTGCTTCTCGAATTCGACTGCACTGACCCAGCGCCTGGACGGATTTTGCATTTCGTCTCCGGCAACAAAAAAGCCAGCACATTAGGTGCTGGCTCGCTCCGCCTGAACCCCCAATTCGTGGGCTGGCATTTTACGTAATGACTTCCTTCTCGACCCTGCTGCTTGACTGAACGTGCGCATAATTAGTGTTATGTTAAATCACAGTTTTCGTTTTTTCGTAATTTCAGGATTGGCTGGTCGAACAAGGAAGACAGGAAGAAGCCGCTGAATCCGCCTACTTCACAGAGGCAAGCTCAAGGCGACACCGGCATTTCCTGTCACGTCCTGCAAGGACATTGTGCCAATGGCGCTTTGCGAGATGTATTCGGTGACGCGTTTGCGCGCGAGATTGGTATGCGATGCACCGAGTTGCTCTGCCCGGTCAGCGTCGCGTCGCACAATGGCATCCAGAATCTGGCGATGCTCGTGCTGTCCGCTACTTGTTTCTGCATGGTTCAAATCAGCGCCGGTGGCGTGGATGCAAAACCATCCGAAAAGACCTCCCGGAGGTAGTCCACAAACACCTGCGACACCCTTGAGGCGTGGGCCGAATAAGGGCGAATGGCGTACAACCAATCGCCAAATGCCCCTGTCGATCGCCACTGCGGCAACACTTCGACCAGGCGGCCGGTCTCCAGAGCGGATTGGGCGCTGAAGTCCGGAAGCAATGCGATGCCCACCCCTTCGATCGCTGCATCACGCAATGCTTCACTATTGTTCACGGTCAGCGGCCCGGTGACTGGGACGGTTACCGGATCGGCATGCTTCGACCCCGGACTTGCCACCGAAGGCACGAACGTCCAGGTTGTCGCCCCTTGCCGCCTCGGATAGTGCAAACAGGCGTGGTCAACCAAGGCTTGCGGCGTTTCGGGAGACCCTCGGGTGCGCAGGTACGCCCTGCTCGCGACCAGAATTGCGCGCGTCGATGACAGCGTCCAGGCGACGTGGGTTTCCGGCGGGGCTGACGTATGTCGGACTGCGATGTCGAAGCCCTCTTGCGCCAGCGGCCGCAGGCGATCCGACATATCCAGTTCCAACTGGATCTGGGGATACTTCCGCAGGAACTCCGGAAGACGAGGCACAAGCTGTTGTCTGGCAAATGCCACGGGAGCGGTCACGCGCAGAAATCCCCTTGGCGCCCCGGCCAGGTCTCGAACATTGGCGTAGCCCGTGGCAATTTGCTCGAAGGCGCCGCGCATCGACTCCACCAGTTGCCGACCAGCATCGGTCAGGCTCGCGCTGCGTGTGGTCCTCTGAACCAGCGCGATGCCGGTTGCCTTTTCAAGGTCGGTAATGTGCTGGCTCATGGACGCCTTGCTGACGCCGAGACGCGCGGCGGCCTTGCTGAAACTGCCTTGCTGCTGCAGAACAACCAGCCAATGCAGGTGTTCCCAGAGTTCTTCGACGTTCTCTTTGCGCATCCCCATGCTCCCTAATCCGCACATATTCGGTTGATATTTCGTAGCCGTAGCATGCCACCGGATCAAATTCCTGAACAGTAAGTTCGGCGCCACCGGACTACCGAGGGCTCAGGGCGGTCCATACACTGCAGGCATCCACAACGCGGAGGACGATTCCTCCCGCCCCGCACTGACAGGAGATGCCCATGACTGCGCCCTATACCAATACGTCCGAGGTCATTCATTTCATTTCCGGCGAGCCGTATGCAGGCAATGGCAAGCGGTCGCAGGCCGTCTTCAATCCCGCCACCGGCGCGGTAGCACGGCAGGTTCGCCTGGGGGCCGTTGAAGACGTCGACGCTGCAGTGGCCTCGGCAGTCGCGGCATTTCCCAAGTGGGCAGATACGCCGCCCATTCGACGCGCCCGGGTGATGCTGAAGTTTTTGGAGCTTATGAATCAGCACAAGGACGAGCTGGCGGCGATCATCACCGCCGAGCACGGCAAGGTCCTCAGCGACGCAGCGGGCGAAGTCAGCCGTGGCATCGACATCATCGAATTTGCCTGCGGCGTGCCGCAACTACTGAAGGGCGACTTTACGGATCAGGTATCGACCGGCATGGATAACTGGACGCTGCGCCAGCCGCTCGGCGTGGTTGCAGGTATCACGCCGTTCAACTTCCCGTGCATGGTCCCGTGCTGGATGTTCCCGGTTGCGATCGCAACGGGCAATTGCTTCATCCTCAAGCCGAGCGAGCGCGATCCCTCCGCATCGCTCTTCATGGCGCGCCTGCTCAAGGAAGCGGGACTGCCCGACGGCGTGTTCAATGTCGTCCAAGGTGACAAGACCGTGGTGGATGCCCTCCTCCATCACGAAGACGTCAAGGCGGTCAGCTTCGTGGGCTCCACCCCGATTGCGAACTACATCTACGAAACGGGCGCGAAGCTTGGCAAGCGCGTCCAGGCACTGGGCGGCGCGAAGAACCACATGGTGGTGATGCCCGATGCAGACATCGACCAGGCCGTCGACGGACTGATCGGCGCTGCCTATGGTTCCGCTGGTGAACGCTGCATGGCGATTTCCGTTGCCGTGCTCGTTGGCGATGTGGCCGACAAGATCATGCCGAAGCTGGAAGCCCGCGCACGCGAACTGATCATCAAGAACGGTATGGAGGCCGACGCCGAAATGGGCCCGGTTGTCACGGGGCAAGCGCTTGAACGGATCGAGAACTACATTGCGCTTGGCGTCGAAGAAGGCGCGAAGCTCGTCGTCGATGGCCGGAACTACAAGGTCCCTGGCCATGAGCAAGGCTTCTTTACTGGCGGTACGCTCTTTGACAACGTAACGCCCGAGATGCGCATCTACAAGGAAGAGATCTTCGGTCCGGTGCTGTCATGCGTGCGCGTGGATGATTTCACGGAAGCGGTAAAGCTGGTCAACGCACACGAATTCGGCAACGGCGTCGCCTGCTATACGCGGGATGGTCAGGTGGCTCGTGAGTTTGGTCGCCGCATCGAAGTGGGGATGGTCGGTATCAACGTGCCCATTCCTGTCCCGATGGCATGGCACGGCTTTGGAGGCTGGAAGCGCTCGTTGTTTGGCGATACGCACGCATACGGCGAAGAAGGCGTGCGGTTCTACACCCGGCAGAAGAGCATCATGCAACGGTGGCCGAACGACACGGCGCGCGGCGCGGAATTCGCCATGCCGACTGCAAAGTAACATTGTGGAGGACGGGGCCGCGCTGTTCTGCGCGCCTCGTCCAGGCAAGGATTTTTATCTTGCGCAGCCACGCGATCTGGCTACCGTATTAGTTCGGGGTGGCTGCAGACGCCTCCTTGGCTGCCGTCTTCTTCGCCTCCGCACCATATGTCTTGACGAGGTAGTCCACGATGGGCTCGACGTCCTCATCCTTCAGCGGCGCACCGAAAGGCTTCTTCATCTTCTTTACCGTTGCATCCCAATAGACGCGGGGTGAAGTGGATGGCTGTGTACTGACGTACTGCGCCGAATGGCAAGTCATGCAGTTTTGCAATGCGAGGTTGTAACCTGGCAGGGTGCTCGGCTTGTAAATGGCAGTCTCCTGCGGCAACTTGATTTCTTTAGGCGCGGCCCACGCCAAGGAACTGGCGAGCGCTGCGGCGGCGATGGCAATGACGACTCGAGTTGTTTTCATCGCGCGCTCCCTCAGATCACCACAACCTGCGTGACTTCCACGACATTGCGCATATAGCCGGCGGGGTTCCAGCGCGGCGTCATGGGCTGGATCTCTCCCGCCCGGCTGCGGGCTCTCACGCAGAGCTCGAGATTGCCCTTCCTGGAGGGCCGATAATCGATGCGCCACTCCCGAAATGAGTACTTTCCCAGATCCTTCCCGAGCGTTGTCGGGTGCCACGTCTTGCCACCGTCGTCGGAAAGCGAAACCTCCGCGATGCCGCTATTACCGTCGAACGCGATGCCTTTGATCGTGGTCTTCGCATCCGCGCGCAGGGTCTGGTTGTGGCCGTGGCTGGTGATGAACGATCGGACGTTGAATCGGCCAATCGGCACGGTCTCGCTGGCCGTTGTTCCTGGTTCCACGCAAGCGCAGTCATTCTTCGGGATGCGGTACGCCGACTTGACCCAGAACCCGTCGAACGGCTTGTCGAGGACTTCAATATGGGAGAGGTGCTTGACCCAATAAGTCCCGTAGTAGCCTGGCACCACCAGACGCAGGGGATAGCCGTTGAGGAACGGCAAGTCCTTGCCATTCATCTGCCATGCGAGCATGACTTCTCCGTCCATCGCATGGTCCAGCGTCAATGCCTTCATGAAATCGGGTCCGCCTTCCAGTGGCGGCCGGTCGAGCCCGTCGAACGACACCGCCACTGCGCCTGATTTCACCCCCGCCTTTTCCAGCACAGTACGAAGGGGAATTCCTGTCCAACGCGCGTTTCCCATGGCACCGTTACCCAACTGTCCGCCATTCACGCGAGGTGAGAAGAAACCGCGACTATTTCCCGAGCACTGGTTTACGGCGACAACTTCAACCGTCTTGCCCATCTTGCGCAATTCGCCAAGACTCAAATCCAAGGGTCGTCCGACATGGCCGTCAATCTTGAGCCGATACGTCGCAGCATCGATGGACGTCGGGATGCCGCTCCAGTGGTAGCGCACGAAAAAGGCATCGTTCGGGGTAATTGGCCCTTCATTGAAAACCTCGAAAGGCGTTTCCAACTGCGGCGGTCGATTGGTCAGCAGGATCAGTGGCCGCTTCTGGGGAAATGCAACAAGTTCACGGTGCCCGTTCTCAAAAGGCATGTCCCGTCCGAGCTGCGCGGCGAGAATTGACCTGCCATGGGCGCCCAACAGGCCTCCCATGGCCAATGCGGCACCGCGCGCCAGAAAGTGCCGGCGCCGTGGAACGCTGGTCACCGCTAGGGAGTGAGTTTTCATAGGGTGTCTCCTGTGGTCTTACCTGCTTATCCATATGGAGCGTAACGGCGAAAGCACGTGTGGGTCTAACTTGCTTTTCTTGTATGCCTGATCGATTTCTTTAATAATGCTGCGCCTCCACATCCCTGCTATTCCGGTGAGGGCGTTCTCGGCTTTCTCGGCTTTCTCGGCTTTGTGGCAGCTATGATGGCTGCCTTCCCGGTTCGCATATTCAAGATGTCAGACACTCCGCAACAGCGCCTGATTGCGCAGCTTGGCCTGGTGCCGCACCCCGAGGGCGGCTTTTACCGTGAGACTTATCGTGACGAGGCGCGCGTGACGCGTACCGTTGATGGTGAAGCGCGTTCAGCGTCCACGGCGATCTACTACCTGCTTTGCGACGCGGCGTATTCAGCGTGGCACCGTATTCGCTCGGATGAGATCTGGCACTTCTACGCTGGTGATCCGCTTCATGTGCACTGGCTGGATTCGGCCGGAACGCTGGTCACGCATCGGCTCGGGAATCCGTTGGTGGATCCGGATACGGTCTTTCAGGCCGTGGTGCCCGCTGGCTGCTGGTTTGCCGCGGAACGTGTGCCGGGTGCCAGCGGCGGCGCTGGCTATTCCTTGGCGGGTTGTACGGTGGCGCCCGGGTTCGAGTTCAGTGAGTTCGAGCTTGCGGATGTCGCGTCGATCACGACAGCGCATCCCGGGCATGCGGAGGTTCTGAGGCGGCTGATCCGCTGTTAGGTCACGCATTGGCCCGGATACGCGCGCCCTGCTCTGCCGCGTTGAAACGGGCTGACCGGATTTGCCGTCGCCCGTGTTCAGACCGCAAACGTTCAGACCACAAGCGGTGTGGTGGCCCCATCGATCGAAAGTATGGCGCCGGAGATGTAGCTGGCGCGCGCCGATGCGAGGAACAGCACGGCATCTGCGATTTCCTCGGGCTTCGCCAGCCTTCCCGGCCCGGTGCGGTCATTGGCTTTGCGCAGCGCCTCTTCGATGGTCGTGCCGGCCAGTTTCGCTTCGGCCTCCAGCCCCTGGTTGAGTCTTTCCGTACGGGTGACGGAAGGATTGACCGCATTGACCCGCACGCCAGATCGTCCGTAGGCGTTTGCCAGCCCTGCCGTCGCCAGCATCAGGGCGGCGTTGGCTGCGCCACCCGGCAAATGGGTTGGGCTGGGGACCTTGCCACCCATCCCCACAATGTTGACGATCGCGCCACTGCCTGCCTGTCCCATCCGCTTGATGACCGGATCGATGACATTGATGTAGCTGAAATACTTCGCATCCATGGCATCACGCCATGCTTGTGGGGTGAGATCCGTGAAAGGGGTCCGACGCGCGCCTCCCGCCGATGTCACGAGGATATCGATACCGCCTAGCGCGGCCACAACGTCATCCACCGCACGCTCCGCGCTTTTCGCGTCGATGAGGTCGGCGGACGCGGATACCACGTCAGCGGCTGGAAAATCGCCAGCCAGTGTGGTCAGCGCTGCCGAAAGATTTGTCTCGCTACGTCCGACAATCGCAACCTTTGCGCCCTCGCGCAGGAAGGCTCTGGCGCAGGCCAGGCCGATGCCACGACTGCCCCCGGTAATCAACACACGCTTGCCGCCAAGGTCCAGGTCCATGTTTGCCTCCAGATTGTCATGGGCGAACCCTAGCACGATGACGGCCAATCGTCAGAGCCCCCCCCTCGCCTGGAACTCGCCTCGTTCAGGCGGGCATTTTGCTGGCGATAACGAGATTGCCTAAATTTCGCCAGGGGATGGCCGTTGAACTTGCTGATTCAACGCTATCACCGCTTTCAGCCCCGCAGGCAGGAAACATACAGTTGAAAAAGGACGGTGACGTGATGTTTTCGACGCAGGAAAGTCGACTTCACGCGAGGACGTCCAGGCCGCGGCGGTAATGCTTGTCGGCTTGGCTCACCTCGACTAGCCTGCTATCGACAACGATTCTTCGCAGCGCGGCAAGACCCATTTGATGCCAGAACGTTCGACCATCCTGAATGGCAAAGCCCTTCATCGACTACGTCAGATATTTTCCCCGTTGAATCTGGCGGCGGCGGCATGGTTGATCGCAACATGGGCGTTTGCGACGTTCCAGCTCGTGAACGAGCGGGACCGCTTGCTGCGCGATGCCGCTACACGCACGCAAGCGGAAGCAGTGGCCTTTGGCGCGTACTCGAAATCCAGCATCCTGAGGCTCTCGGAGTTCCTTCTTGCGCTGCGGGCCGGTTGGCTGGTGGGCGAGACGGGGTTCGTCAACATGGTGCGCGAGCGGCAGAACCTGGTCGTGGACCTGTCGTTCCAGGTAGCAGTGATCGACAAACACGGGCTGCTCATCTATTCGTCCATCGCCCCGCCGGCCGCTGGCGAGAAGGTCGATCTCAGTGACCGCGAGCATTTCCGGTTCCATCAGAACGCGGGTGGGCGGGACACGCTATTCATCAGCGATCCGGTGAAGGGAAAAGTCTCGCGCAAATGGTCGATCCAGTTTACGCGCCCTATCCTGCGCGCGGGCAGCTTCGATGGGGTCATCGTGGTCTCGGTCAGTCCGGAGCAGTTCGCCAGCTTTGCACAGACGTTCACCAACCGGGATGGTGAAGTGGCGTCGGTCATCAAGAATTCCGGCCAGGTCCTTGCGCGTTTGCCGGCCCTGGAGGGGTCGCTTGCAAAGTTGGTGAGCAACCGGCCTTACCTCGCCAGCAATGCGCCCCCGTCTGGCAGCTACAGGGCGGTGTCGGGCTCGGAGAACGTCGAACGGGTCTTCGGCTATTCCCGCGTGCCGGAGTTCGGACTCAATTTCGTGGTGGGTCAGTCGGTCGACCTGGTGCTGGCGCCGTACAAGGTCTATCGTCGCGTGGCATTTGCCGGCGCGATTGCTTCCACCCTGCTGCTTGGCCTGCTGTATTACAGCCTGCGCCGCTCCATGGCCGAGCGACGGCGCCATCTGGAGGAGATGCGGCTGGCCTCCATCGTCTATTCATCCAGCAGCGAGGCCATGGTAGTGACGTCGCTCGACGGCACCATTATCGATGTGAATCCGGCCTTTGCCACGGCCACGGGCTATGCCGCCGAAGAGATCAGGGGCCGCCCAGGGTATTGCCTCAACGGCACCGCCAATGCGGCCGGGCTGGTCGAACGCCTGCGGGCCTCGCTAAAAGCCAAGGGCAGTTGGAGCGGCGAATTTTCGATTCGTTGCAAGGACGGCAGCGAGTTTCCTGCCTACCTGACCGTGGACACCTATCTGCACCACGCGTATGGGGAGCGCCGTCGGGTCGCGCTGATCCATGACATCACCGAGAAACGCCAGGCGGAGGAAGTCATCCGGCACCAGGCCAATTTTGACGCGCTGACGGACCTCCCCAACCGCCGCCTGTTTTTCGGACGCCTGGAGGAAGAGATCGAGCGTTCGCGCGGCACGCAGAATGTGCTGGCCCTGTTGTTCATCGACCTGGATCGGTTCAAGGAAGTGAACGATACCCTTGGCCACGATCAGGGCGACCTCCTGCTGCTTGAGGCGGCGCGACGCATTGCCGGATCGGTGCGCGCATCGGACACCGTCGCGCGGCTGGCCGGCGACGAGTTCACGGTGATCCTGCCCGAGGTGGGCGACGCCGGCGTTGCCGCGAACATCGCCGAGGCAATCCTCAAGCAGATCGCAGCGCCCTATCGCCTGGCCGGCGAGCTTGTGGAGGTGTCCGCGAGCATTGGCGTGGCAACGTTCCCAAAGGATGCCGACGATGCCGAGGCCCTGCTGGTGTACGCCGACCACGCGATGTTTGCCGCCAAGGAGGAAGGCCGCAATCGCTGGAAGGTGTTCACCCAATCCCTGCTGCAAGCCGAGCGGGAGCGTCTGCGCATCACACAGGACCTCCGTACGGCGCTCGCGTCGAATCAGTTCGCGCTGCACTACCAGCCCATCGTCGATCTGCGCACAGGCAAGGTCTGCAAGGCGGAGGCCCTCATTCGCTGGAACCATCCGCTGCGTGGACCCATCCCTCCGGCGGACTTCATCGCGGTTGCGGAGGAGTCCGGCCTCATTATCGATATTGGCCGCTGGGTACTGGCGGAGGCCGTGGATCAGCTCGCGCGCTGGCAGGCGCTGCTGGGCAAGGACTTCCAGATATCGGTCAACAAATCCCCTATCGAGTTCCGCGCGCCTGCGAGCGGCCCCGAGTCCTGGTCCAGCATGATCGAGCGCCGGAAGGTGCCGGTGGGCGGTCTTGTCATCGAGATTACGGAAGGCTCGCTGATGGAGCAAAGCAACGATGCCATGGATCAGCTCTCTCGCTTCCAGGCCGCCGGCATCGAGATCGCGCTCGACGATTTCGGGACGGGCTATTCGTCCTTGTCGTACCTGCGCCGCCTGGATATCGACTACATCAAGATCGACCGGTCCTTCATCCGTTCACTGACGCGCGGTCCGGACGATGTGGCCCTGTGCCGGGCCATCATCAGCATGGCGCATGCGCTGCGTATCCGCGTGATTGCCGAGGGCGTGGAAACCGAGTCGCAGCGCGACATCCTGGTGGCTGCCGGCTGCGACTACGGTCAAGGCTACTTCTTCTGTCCGCCGGTGGAAGCCAGCGCCTTCGAGGCATTCGTGAGTGCCGTAACTTGAGCCAATGCCTCGCTGGCGCAGTCACTGGCGGTCCCCTTCCCGCCGAACGCCTCCAGCAACGCGGCCGGGATGGCTCGCCAGCCGTCGGTCAGAACCGGTGGCGCAGGCCCACGCTGATCGAGCGTGCATCGTCGCCGCTGCCGGGATCGATGGCGATGCTGTTGTTGGTCACGCTGCCGCCCGGACTGTTATGCACGTAGACCGCGCGCAGGTAGGCGGTGGTGCGCTTGCTGAGATCGTGGTCCCAGCCGATGGTCATGCTCCAGGGACGCTCGCCGCCACCCAGTATCTGCCGCTTGATCGCCACGGCCTTGAACGTGTCTTTCTGCGTGACGTTCCAGCTGAACGTGATGCCGTAGTGCCGCGCCACCCGTGTCGCGGCGAGCTTGCTGCTGGCCTGCGCGAGCAGCAATCCGACCTCTACGGGCTTGAAACGGTACGAGCCACCCAGGAAGTGGTTCGACGTCAGCACGGTGGGCACCTGCGGCAGGTTGGTGCCGGTGTACATGCCCTGATAGCTGTAGAACGCATACGCGTTGCCGGCTTCATACGTCGCGTTCATGCCGAAGTTGGTGCCCGAGCGCGGATTGCCCGGTACCTCGCCCGGCGCCACGGCGGCACCGAACGCGAAGCCGCCCCAGTTGGGCGAGAAGTACTGCACGGCATTGTCGAAGCGCGCGCCATACGCCACGTGGCCGGTGCCCTGCGACGCCGTGGCGCTCAACAGATTGAACGGTGACACCATCCCGTTCAGCAGGAACGGGTCCAGCCGCAGCAATGCATAGAACGACGGCGTGTACTGCCGGCCCAGCCGAATCTCTCCCCAGGTGTCGTTGGACAGTCCCAACCACGACTGGCGGCCGAACAGGCGGCCATTGCCGAAGAACTCGGCGCCGGTATCGATGTTGAAACCGGACTCGACCAGGAAGTTGGCCTTGGTGCCACCGCCCAGGTCTTCGATGCCACGCAGCCCCCAACGGGACGCCGCCTGCTGGCCCTCACGCATCCGTACCACGCTTTGCGAACCCTTCGCATACTCGATCGACGCGTCGGCCACGCCGAACAACTGCACCGTCATGGCCGTGGCCCCGCCGCTGGCCAGTGCCAGGCAAGTGCCGAGGCCCAGGCTTGTACCGAGCGCCGCGCCAGACAACCATCGGCTTCCGTTCTTCTCTCTCACGCTGCTGTCTCCCGTTCTGTGTTTTGTGTTCTGTGTTTTGTGTCCTGCGTATTCGTATCGCTACTGCGGCGTGACGCCCGCGATCTTCACGACATCGCCCCAGGCGGCCAGATCGGCGCGTACGAGCTGGCCGAGATCGTCGGGCGTGGAGGGCTTGCCTGGCTTCAGGTACATCGACGCAAAGCGCTGCTGTTCCTCGCGCGATTGCAGGATGCGATTCACCTCGGCATTCAGACGCGAAACGATGGGCGTGGGCAGCCCCTTGGGCCCGAACAGCGCCAGCCAGCTCGCCTGTTCGAAGGGCACGCCCTGCTCGCCCATGGTGGGCACATTGGGCGCGGGCAACAGGCGTTCGGGACCAGACACGGCCACGCCGCGAATGCGCCCCGACTTCAGATGCGGAAGGGCCGACATGGAATCCGTGAACGCAATGGTCACGTGCCCGGCCGCCAGGTCATTGGTGCACTGGACGGCCGTCTTGTACGGTACGTGGCGCACCCGGATGCCGGTCTTGGCTTTCAGATACTCCATCGCCAGATGGCCGCCCGATCCCACGCCCCACGAGCAGTACGCCAGCTCCGTGGGGCTCGCCTTGACGTAGGCGATCAGTTCCTTGAGGTTGTGCACCGGCACGGTGGACGTGACCGCCAGCAGGTTGCCGCCCGGAGCGCTGGGCCGCGCAATCGGGGTGAAGTCCTTTACCGGGTCATAGGGCAGGCTCGCCGTGGTCCACGGGTTCACGGTCATCGTGGCCGAGTAGGTGAACAGCAGCGTGTACCCGTCGGGCTCGGCGCGCGCCACCATCTCGCTGGCGATGATGCCGTTGGCGCCGGGACGGTTGTCCACCACCACCGGCTTCTTCAGCGCCACCGAGAGGCGCTCCGCCACCAGCCGGGCAGTCTGGTCGGTCACGCTGCCCGCGCCGGATGGCACGAGCACACGGATCGGACGATTGGGATAAGGTGCGGTGTCGGCATGGGCTGCACCGGCTCCGGCACACACCAGCGCCGCTGCAATGGCCGGCAAGGCCATGCGGGCGCCAGGTTTCTGGCTATGCATGTTGCTGTCTCCGTCACGGCGCATTGGCCGCTCATGCCGGTACATGGCCGGCGTATCGTGAACAGGCGTCCGCCCGCCTGGTGTGACGCGGCTCAGGCAGGCGCCCGGGCCGCGGATTCGATGGCGGCGAGCCGCGCCAGATGCCACGCGGCATCGCCGAACAGATTGGCCTGCGCGGCCAGCCGCTTGTAGCAGTGCCCCACTTCCACCTCGTCGGTCATGCCGATGGCGCCGTGCAACTGCACGGCCTGCTCGCCCAGTGCGCGGCCAGCATCCGAGACAAAAGCCTTGGCATACGACACCGCGCGCGAGCGTGCGACGGGATCGGCGTCCAGTGCAGCGGCAGCGGCCTCCGTGATGGCGCGCGCCTGTTCGATGCTGACGTACAGGTCCACCAGCCGGTGGCGCACCACCTGGTTGGCACTGAGGGCACGGCCAAACTGACGGCGGGTCATCACGTATTCGCGTGTCAGGTCGAACGCGCGCGTCATGGCGCCCACGGCATCGGCGCAGGCCATGACCGTGGCGCGGTCGAGTGCCGCTTCCACCATCGGCCATGCCTCACTGACGGGGCCGATCCGCGCATCATCGCCAACGGATATGCGCCGCAGCGTCACGGTGGCGGTCTGCCGTCCGTCGTAGGTCGGATAGCCCTGGATGCTCACGCCGCGCGTACTGGCGGGCACCGCGAACAATGTCAGGCCATGTCGTTCGCGCTGCCCGCCGTCCGTGCGTGCCAGCACGAGCAGGATGTCGGCGCAGCCTCCGCCGAGTACCAGCGTCTTGCTGCCATCGATCTGCCATGTGCCGTCGGGCCGCTGGCGGGCATGCGTGGCGACGTCGAACGCGTCGTGGCGTCCCTGCAATTCGTGACACGCCAGCGCGGCGAAGGTGCGCCCTTCGGCAATCTCCTGCGCCGTCGCAAGGTGGGCTGGCTGACCCGAGCCGGCCAGCAGCGGCGCGCATAACGCGGTGTTGGAGATCCACGGTTCCACAGGCAAGGCGCGTCCCAGTGCTTCGGCCATTGCTGCCTGATCCATCGCGCTACCCACGCCGCCGCATGCTTCCGGCAGGCCGAGCGACAACCATCCCATCTCCGCAAACTGGCGCCAGGCCGATTGCGAGAAACCGTGCGGCTCCGCCATGGCAGCCTTGCGCTGTACAAAGCCATAGTCGCGTTCCACAAAGCGCGCCACGCTGTCCAGCAACATGCGACGTGCCTCGATATCGTCGTCTTCAGGCATGATTGTGTGTGTCGTCATCGTTGGACCTCAAAGCCCGAGCACCTGCTTGGCCAGCAGCTCGTGCTGGATCTCGCTGGTGCCGCCGGCAATCGTGTAGCCGCGCGTCACAAAGCGCCGCGCGGAGGCTGCCGCCGCGTAGGGTGACCGGCCCGGTTCGAGATCTGCGGGTTCGAAGTGCGCCATGCGGTCGTAGGCCAAGGTGTCGGGGCCCAGCGCGTCGACCGCCAGGTTCTCGATGTCCTGAATCAACTGGCTACCCAGCAGTTTCAGCATTCCGGTCTCGGGACCGAGCGCCCCGCCCTGCCGCTCCAGACGGCGGAAGCGCAGCACCGTGGCCGCCAGGGTTTCCAGTCGCACCTCCAGCGCATGAAACCGTTGGGCAAACCACGGGCGATTCCGCAGCGGTTCCCCGGCCTCCATGACTTCGTTGCCGATGGCCCGCACCTTTGCCAGACGGCGGCGGTTCTCGGCCACGCGCGAGAGGTTCAGACGTTCGTGCTCGAGCAGCGATTTGGCAATCGACCAGCCTGCGTTTTCCTCGCCGACGCGCATCTCCTCCGGCACTTCCACATCGTCCAGAAACACCTGGTTGAACAATTGCCAGCCGTGGATGCCGATCAGCGGCCGCACGCTGACGCCGGGGCTGCGCATGTCGATCAGCAGGAAGCTGATGCCCTCCTGTGCGCGGGCTTCGGTATCGGTGCGCACAAGGCAAAAGATCCAGTCGGCGTACTGTGCGTACGACGTCCAGATCTTGCTGCCGTTGACGCGGTAGAAAGCCGATCCGTCCGCACGGGTGTGGCGCTCGGCACGCGTGGTCAGAGAAGCCAGGTCCGAGCCCGCGTTCGGCTCGGAATACCCCTGACACCACCAGTGCTCCTGGTTCAGGATGCGCGGCAGGAAATACTGCTGCTGCGCTGGCGTGCCGTGATGGATCAGGATCGGGCCGATCATCTCGATTGAAATCCCGCCGGTCTCGGGCGCGTGGGCCAGCACCAGTTCCTCCTGCAGCACCGCGCGCCGCGCTGCGCTCCATCCCTGGCCCTGCCACGCTTCCGGCCAATGCGGCGCCAGCCAGCCGCGCTCCGCGAGCCGCCGCTGCCAGTCCACCATTTCCTCCTTGCTGACTTCGAGCCCCAGCCGCACTTTCTCGCGCACCCGTGCTGGCAGGGCTTCGGCGATGAATGCGCGCACATCGCGGCGCAGCGTGGCGAATTCATCCATGCTGGACCTCCACGGGTTCGGCATTGCGGCAAGCGTCGAACCAGTGGGCCGCCGCCATGCGCGCGCTGGCGGCGCGCAGCGTGCCCTTGACGGCCTGCACCGTCGCTGCCTGAAAGCCGCCCACCTGTGCTGCCATGTCCCGTGCGCGCGCCAGCACGTCGCCATCGGCAACGACTTCCGTGGCAACACCGAGCCGCAGCAATTCCGTCGCGGGCACGCGTTCGCCAAGCAGGCACAGCCGCGCGGCCACTGCCTCGCCGTGTCGCAAGGCCAGCCAGGCAATGTTGCGCGGTGCGTTCATGCCGATGCGGATTTCGGCAATCTGCATGAAGGCGCCCTCCCCGCACACCAGCAGGTCGGCGGCCAGTGCCAGTGCGGCACCGCCATTCACGGCGTGGCGTTCGAGTGCCACGATCCACACCTTGCGGCTGGCGATCAGCGCGGCGTGCACGCGATCCCAGCGCACTGCGAATCCGGCGAGGCCCTCCGCATGGCCCTTGATGGCCTGCAGGTCCAGGCCGGAGCAGAAGGCGCCGTCTGCGCCGTGCAGGACGATGGCCCGGATCGTGGCGTCGGCCTCCAGCGCGAGAATCGCGTCCGCGAGGGCTTCCGCCGTGGCCATGTCGATGGCGTTGCGCGTTGCGGGACGGTTCAGCGTGAGATCGGCCCAGCCATCGTGGCGGGATATCAGGACTGCGGATGCGTCTGTCATGCCTGCGCTCCTTCTTCACATGCGGAGTCGATGCCGATGGCTCCGTTCCGCGCCATGGCGGCGATGGATTCATCGTCATAGCCAAGTTCGCGCAGCACTTGCGCCGTATGCTCGCCGAGACGAGGTACCACTGGCGTCGAAGCCTGCGCCGCTGCTCCCATGCGGAACGGCAGGCCCGGCAACACGATCTCGCCGCCCAGGCCATCGCCCACCGCCATCAGCAGCGCATTGGCCTGCACGTCGGCGCTGGCCTCCACCTGTCGGTAGTCGCGCACCACGCCCACCACCACCTGATGCCGCTCCAGCAAGGCACGCGCATCCTCTCCGGCGAAATCTCGCAATGCGTCCTGCAGAATCGCCAGCATGGCCGGCCGGTTCTGTACACGCAGTGCGTTGCTTGCGAAGCGCGAATCGCCGGCCAGCGCGGGCTGACCAATTGCCGTGCAAAGCCGTGTCCAGTGTTCGTCAAGGTAGGCAGAGAGCACGATGTGACCATCGACTACCTCGATCACGTCGGCGGCCGGCGCCGCCTTGGGCTGACTGTTGCCGCTGCGTACCGGCAGCGCGCCGGAGCACTGGTACTCGGCCCAGAGCTGGGCCTGCAGATGTACGCCCACGGTCAGGAGCGATGTCTCGATGGTGTCGCCATGCCCCGTGCGGAAACGTCGGAATAGTGCGACCACGATGGCGTTGGCGGTGGCCAGTGCCGTGGCGGCATCGATCAGCGCGAAGCCTGCCTTCAGCGGCGGGCCCCCGGCCTCGCCTGTCACGGACATCATGCCGCTCTCGGCCTGTGCCGCGATATCCAGTCCCGGCCGCAGGCGCGACGGCCCTTGCGTGCCGAAGCCGGTCACGCTGGCATGCACCAGCTCCGGTTTGGCATCGCGCAATGTGGCGGCGTCCAGCCCGAGCGATTCCATCGAGCCGGGACGCGCGTTATGCAGGACCACATCGCACGACAGCGCCAGCTTGCGGGCGGCCTGCAGCCCTGACGCCGTGCGCAGGTCCAGTGCAATGGCGCGCTTGCCACGGTTGTAGGCCAGGAACATCGGGCTCTGCGCGCTAGTGCCGTCGAAGCGCCGCGCACTGTCTCCACGCAGCGGCTCCACCTTGATGACGTCGGCGCCGAGATCCGCCAGCAACATCGCCGCACCCGGCGCCGCGATGAACTGGCCGAACTCCACGACGCGAATGCCGGCGAGCGGCAAGTCTTTCTGGGTCTGCATCCTGTTTCCGTGTGCATGCCTGGAACGGCATCGATGAAACGGATCTTGCGGCACCCGCTTCGGACGCGGCAGCCTCCCAGATCGCTGCGGCGTGAACCAGCGGTTATCACCGGGGGATCCCGTACCCGGATGGTTGGCGCTATGCTGGCGGAAAGGGCGTCGCCATGAACGCCCGCGACAGGAGACAAACCATGCGACTGAGCCAGGTTCAGGACTTCATCGCTGTAGCCGAGCACGGCAGCATCCGAGCCGGCGCCAAGGCGCGCGACGTATCGGCGCCGGCCATCACCAAGAGCATCCGGATGCTGGAGGAAGAGCTCCATGTGCCGCTGCTGACCCGCACCACGCGCGGCGTTGTGCTCTCCCGCTATGGCGAGGCATTCCTGCGGCGCGCCCAGCTGATTGCCAGCGAGGCGCGCAAGGCGGCCGACGAGATGGCGCAGATGCTGGGCACACGCAACGGCGTGGTGCGCATTGGCGCCACCGGCGGGCCGGCCCATCTGCTGCTGCCAGCCGTGCTCAAGCGCTTTCGCGCCCAGCATCCCGACGTGCAGGTGTGCATCGAGAGCGGCGTGTATCCAGCCCATCTGACCGACCTTCGGGCCGGCGTCATGGACATGGCCGTGAGCCCGATCCCGGACGAGGGCATCGAGCGCGAATTCGTCTGCGAGCCCTTGTACAACAACGATTCGGTGGTGGTTGCGCATCGGGATCACCCGCTGCGCAACGCCCGGACCCTGCGTGAACTGGTGGGCTCGGACTGGGTACTGACCGGGCAGCGCATGCACGGGCCCGGCGCCGCGATCATGGATGCCTTCCGCGCCCTCGATCTGCCGCTACCCCGCGTGGCGGTGCGGTGCGACACCATCGGCATGATCCAGACCCTGCTGGAAGACCGCTCACTGCTGTGCCTGCTGCCGCGTCAACTGGTGCCCGGACGGCTGGCCAGTGCCAACCTGGTGGCGCTGCCCATCGAGGACCCCCTGCCCAGCCACGCTGTCAGCCTCATCTATCGGGCCGATTCGCCGATGACCCCGGTGGCCGAGCAGTTCGCGAAACTGCTGCGCCGCGAAGTGCACTACCTGAGCAAGATGCCCGACAGCCCGCTGCGCCGCCAGGTGCCGCGCAAGCCGGAAACGGTCGGCTAGCGCGGCCCCGCGCTGGCGGGAACTCCTTGCCAGCCACGGGTGATAACCGCTGGTTCACACCTGAAAATCTTCACCACCCGCCAGGGCGCGCCAGCATTGCCCGCGCGGCTGCGGCGGCGGGCTGCGCAGGGACTTTCCCCACTGCATATAGTCCCGTTTCTGCGCGTGAATATCCCTTCGCCAACTGGGAGGGAGAACACATGAACGCAATCGAGGATCGCCCCGCCGCATTGATTACCGGGCGTGGCATCGATGCCATCGGGGACGGCATCTGGCTGCTGCACGGGCAGGGCCAGAGTTTCGTGGCCGATGTGGGCGGCGGGCTGCTGGTGATCGACAGCGGTCCTGGTGGCGGCGTAACAGCCGGGATGATCGAAGCACTGCGCACGCAGACCCAACTGCCGGTGCTGGCGCTTTGCTACAGCCATGGCCATCTGGGCTACAACGCGGGCGTGAAGCAGTGGCTCGACCATGCCGCGCAGCGCGGCGAGCCGGCACCCCGCGTGATGGCACACGCCAACGTACTGGCGCGTCAGCGCCGCTACCGCGACACGCAGCGCATGCAGGAGCGCATGGCGGAGATCCAGTTCCGTCATGCCAGTGGCGCCCTGGCCGGAAAACTGCGGCATATCCCGCCCACCGAGACGTTTCATGATGGCATCACGGTCGGTCATGGAGCGCGGCGTGCCGAGATCCTGTGGGCGCCATCGGAGACGGACGATGCCGTGGCCGTGTGGCTGCCGGGCAGCCGTCTGCTATACGGCGGCCCCGCCGTCATCGACTCCATCCCGAACATCGGCACGCCGTTTCGCACGATGCGCGACACGGTACGCTGGGCGGAAACGCTGGAACGCCTGGCCGGCCTGCAGCCCGAGACCGTGGTCCGCGAGTTCGGCGCCACGCTGCACGGCGCGGACACCTGCCAGCAAGTGCTGCTGCACACCGCAGCGGCGCTGCGCTGGATGCGTGAGGAAGTGGTGCGGCTGATGAACGCGGGCTGCAACGAGCGCGAGATGCTTGCCGCGCTGCAGCCGCCCGCCGATCTCTTCGAGCAGCCGTGGATGCAGCCGACCTACGGCGATCCCACCTACATTGCGCGCGATATCTACCGCTCCGAGAACGGCTGGTGGGACCGCAATGCCACTACGCTGCATCCGGCCGCGCCCGACGCCGTAGCGCGCGAAATCGCAGCGGCCATTGGCGATCACGGCGCCGTCGTGCGGCACGCGCGGGCACTGGCCGAACGCGGGGAGACCCAGCTCGCGCTGCATGTGATCGACCTGCTGGCGCAGGCACCCGCTGATAACCCCCATGCGGTGGAGGCACGCCAGCTCAAGGCCGAATGGTTGCGCGCCCGTGCGAAAGAGGTGCGCAGCTACGTATCGCGCAGCCTCTACGTGGCGGCGGCGATGGTGCTGGAAGACCGCCCGGACGACACCTTCGGCATCCACTGAGCGCGCGATGACCCATCCTCTCCTCTCCGCCCCCTTGTCCGACCGTAGCCGCCGCGACGCCCTGCGGCTGCTGGCCGCGCTCGGTCTGGGCTCAGTCCTGCGCCCCGCCAACGCCGCCACATGGCCGTCGCGTCCCATCCGCCTGGTCGTGCCCGCTTCGGCCGGCAGCGGCCCGGACCTGTTCGCGCGCCCGCTGGCCGAGGTCATCGGCAGGAAACTGGGGCAGTCGTTCGTGATCGACAACAAGCCTGGCGCCACGGGCATCATCGGCAACGACATCGTCGCCAAAGCCTCGCCTGACGGCCAGACGCTGCTCTTCACCTATGCGGCCACCGTGGTGATCAACCAGACACTGCAGCCGAAAATGCCCTATGACGGTTTGCGCGACCTGCTGCCCGTGGCGCAGGTCGGTGCGGGCGGCAACTTCCTGGTGGTGGTGCCGGAGTTTCCGGCACGCAGTCTCAAGGAGTTTGTCGCGCATGTGCGCGCGCGGCCCGATGTCTATGACTACGCGTCATGGGGAATCGGGTCTGGCGGGCACCTCACCATGGAAGCGCTGCGGATGCAGAGCGGCATCCGCATCCGGCATGTGCCATACAAGACCGTGCCGCAGATCCTGAACGACATGCAGGGGGGCATCGTCAAGGTGGGATGGGTCGACACATCGTCGTCGCTGCCGTTGATCCGAGCCGGCAAGCTGCGCGCGCTGGCCATCAGCGGCACGCGCCGCGGATCCGCCACGCCCGATGTGCCCACCATGACGGAGCAAGGCTATCCGTTCGATACCAATAGCTGGTACGGCCTCTTCGCACCGGCCGGGACGCCCGATGCCATCGTCCGTCGACTCAACGCGGAAGTGAACCTCGCGCTGGCCAGCGCGGACATGCGCGAGCGATTCGTGCAGATGAACATGGCGGACCCGCCCATCAAGACGCCTGAGGCATTCGCGCAAACCGTACGCGATGACGTGGCGGCTTGGGGCAACGTGATTCGCACGAACCACATCACCGTCGACTGAACACAACATCGAGCAGTTGGAGCAAATTCGGAGCAAATTCGGAGCAATCGGCATGACCACAGACCACGCAACACTGGATCAACGCATCCGCGACGCCTTTATCTACACCTTTCCGCTGCACGACCTGGCGCGCACGCGCTGGCGCTTTACCCAGACCGACCCCGCGCATGGCAAGCCCGCCAACCAGTTGCACCACAACCGGCACCTGCTGGACGACCGTGCCCGACAGGTGACGATGCCGAACAACGACACGCTGTACTCCCTGGCGTGGCTCGACCTGTCCGGCGGCCCCGCCGCGCTGGAAATGCCCGACATGGGAAGCCGTTACTACAGCGTGGCGCTGATGGACGCCTTCACCAACAACTTCGCCTGCCTGGGACCGCGCACCAACGGTGCCGGCGCCCATGTGTTCGTCATCGCCGGACCGAACCATCACGTCAGCGCGCAGGCGGATCTGCCGGACGGCGCCGTATTGGTTCGCGCCCCGTGCAATGACGTCTGGATGCTGGCGCGCGTGCTCGTCGATGGGCCGGACGACCTGCCGGCGGTGCATGCACTGCAGGATCAGATGCGCCTTCGCGCGAGCAACGTACCGCCCGCGCCCTTCGCGGCCACACCCGACGAGACCCGCCCCGACGCCTATCTGAGGTTCGTCAACGAGGCACTGGCGCGCAACGGCGTGCCGACGCATGAACAGGAAATGGTGGACGGGTTCGCCGACCTCGGTGTCCGCGCCGGTGAGCCAGGCGCGTGGGATACGCTTCCCGAGCCGACCCGTGACGCATGGCAGCGGCTATGGCCGGCCCTGCGCCATGATCTGGAGCATCCGCCCAAGGGGAGCATCCGACGGCATGGGCCGCGCGGGTCGTGGTTCAGCGGACTGGACCACATCGGCAACTTTGGTGCCGACTATGTGTATCGCGCCTATATCGCGCTGGTCGGACTCGGTGCACTGGAGCGTCAGGAAGCCATCTACGCAAGCGCCCTGACAGACGGCGCCGGCCAGACGCTGGATGGTGCCCATCGCTACCGGCTGCGTGTGCCGGCGCAGATGCCCGTCAATGCGTTCTGGTCGCTGTCGAT
>Ga0102589_1000268_pt1 | contig 126949 bp, 97 predicted proteins | sample AraplaMF_Col_mLB_FD_76858 | JGI IMG/M metagenome (GOLD analysis project Ga0102589, IMG submission 76858) | Arabidopsis root microbial communities from the University of North Carolina, USA - plate scrape MF_Col_mLB | ecosystem: Host-associated > Plants > Roots > Endosphere | place: USA...
CCGGCACGAAATCGCGCTCGACGTTGTACGGCATCTTCCGGTACAGGCTTGGCGACTGGATCATCGCGGTGATGGCCAGCAGCAGCGTGTAGCCGTCCGGCGCGGCCTTGGCCACGATGTCGTTGCCGAGGATGCCGCTCGCGCCGGGCTTGTTGTCCACCACCACGGGCTGCTTCCACGCCTGCGCAAGCTGCTGCCCGATCAGGCGCGCAATCGTATCGGCGCCGCCGCCGGCGGGGTAGGGCACCACCAGGCGCAGTGGGCGGTTCGGATAGGCGCCTTCGCCATACGCCGGCCAACTTGCCAGCGTGGCGGCACCGCCCAATGTGGTGGCCAAAGCGGCGGCCTGGCCGAACCAGCGTCTCCTGCCGTATTGCATGTCAGTCTCCTTGGTCTGCTCTGGGTCTGGTAGCGGGGGCGGCGCTTGCGGTGACGCCCGAGGCGGCCAGCGTTGCCACCTGCGCATCGTCGTAGCCGAGCGCATTGAGAATGTCGCGTCCTTCCTTGCCTAGGGCCCCGCCGGCGTGGCGATAGACCGGCGGCGTGGCCGAGTACCGCACCGGATGGGCGATCTGGCGCAACGTGCCGCCGGCATCAGGCACCGGCACGTCGACGACCATGCCGCGCGCCCGCAACTGCGGATGGGCGGCGGCTTCCTCCAGCGTCAGCACCGGCTCCACGCAGCAGTCGACTTGCGCAAAGCGCTCGCACCAGTGCGCGAACGGCTGGCTGCGGAAAGCCTGTGCGATGTGGCGCTTCAGCGCGGGCATGTCCGTCTGGGCCAACGCGAGCCATTCGGGGTGTTCCATCGCCTCGCAGAAGCACTGCAGGAACTGCGCCTCCAGGCTGCCCACCGAGAAATGCCGGCCATCGGCCGTGGCGTAGTAGTCGTAGAAGCTGCCGCCGTTCAGGCGCTCCGACTCGGGGCGCGGCGCCGCGCCACCGGCCAGGTAAGCGGCGCCCGACATGGCGTTGAGGCTGAATGCCGCGTCGGTCATGCTGACGTCCAGGTACTGTCCTTCACCGGTGCGATGCCGGTGCGCCAGCGCGGCCAGGATGGCGAGGGCCGCGTGCAGGCTGCCGCCCGCCACATCCGCTACCTGGATGCCCAGCGGTGCGGGGCCGCCGCCCTCGGGCGTGTTGCGTCCACTATGGCTGGCGGCGCCGGCCACCGACAGGTAGTTGATATCGTGACCCGCGCGGTCTCGGTACGGGCCGTCCTGGCCGTAGCCGGTGATCGAGCAATAGATCAGGGCCGGGTTTACGGCGCGCAGCCGGGCGTAGTCGAGCCCCAGACGGGCCATCACGCCGGGCCGGAACTGCTCGACCACGATGTTGTGCGTGTGCAGCAAGCGATGCACTACCTCGATGGCCTCGGGCCGCTTGAGGTCCAGCGCCAGCGAGCGCTTGTTGCGGTTCAGCCAGGCATGCGCGGCCGACACGCCGTGGCGCTGCGGCGCCAGCCGCCGCACCGGATCGCTCCGCGTGGGCGATTCGATGCGGATCACCTCGGCGCCCAGGTCCGCCAGCGCCAGCGTGGCGAAGGGCCCTGGCAGCAGCGTGGAAAAGTCGAGGATCTTCAGCCCTGCCAGCGGTCCGCTCATGTCCCGGTCGTCCGTGATGTGGAAGTCGGCCCGATTCTTCCATCGCCGGCGGCGCACTGTCTTGGTTCGTTAGGACCAATTGCACTGCAACATGCAAATTGGTTCGTTCGGCGCACGACAGCCCGGCGGCGCGTCCGTACAGTCGACTCCCGAGACATCGACGCTCGCCTGCCGCGCCGTTGCCCCCCGGCACTGGCCCAGGCATCACATCAAAGGAGACGAGGAATGTACCTGACGCAGGGGCTGCATCGCTGCATGCAGCAGACGCCAGATCACCGCGCCACCGTATTCGCCGGCCGCACCCGCACGTTCCGCCAGCAGCATGACCGCGTGGCGCGGCTGGCCAGCGCGCTGCGCGCCCAGGGCATGGGCCCGGGCGACCGCGTGGGCATGCTGGCGCTCAACTCGGACCGCTATATCGAATACATGCTGGCGGTGTGGTGGGGCGGCGGCGTGCTGAACCCGGTCAACATCCGCTGGAGCGTGCCCGAAATCGTCTATTCGCTCGATGACTGCGAGACGCACATCCTGATCGTCGACGACCAGTTCGTGCCGATGGTGCCAGGCATCCTTGCCGGTGCGCGCCGCCCGCCGTGCGTGATCTACGCCGGCGAACAGCGCGCGCCAGACGGCATGCTCGACTACGAGGCGCTGATCGCGGACGCCAGCCCCATCGAGGATGTGTTCCGCGGCGGCGAGGACCTGGCCACGATCATGTACACGGGCGGCACCACGGGCAAGCCCAAGGGCGTGATGCAGTCGCACCTGAACCTGTGGGCCTCGGCCGTCTCGCGCATGGCCGAGTTCCGCGAGGGGCAGCGCACGTTCGTGTCGCTGCACGTGGCGCCGCTGTTCCATACCGCCGCGATGGCACGGGCCGTGGGCCACATCGTGGCCGGCGATGTGCAGGTGATCCAGCCCGGCTTCGTGCCGGCCGAGCTGCTGGCCACCATCGAGCGCGAACGCATCGAGGAACTGCTGCTGGTGCCCACCATGCTGCAGGCCGTGCTGGACGATCCCGCATTCGGCCGGCACGACGTCTCCAGCCTGCTCCGCGTCTTCTATGGCGCCTCGCCGATCTCGGCCGGGCTGCTCGACCGTGCGCTGGCGGCCATGCCTGACGTGGCCTTCTTCCACGCGTATGGCATGACCGAGACCTCGCCGCTCATCTCGGTGAACCCGCCGGCCAACCACGGAGCCGCGGCGCGCGCCAGCGGCCTGTATCGCTCGGCCGGGCGCGCCAGCTACGGCGTGACGATGCGCATCGTGGACCCGGAAGGCAACGAGGTGCCGCGCCACACGGTGGGCGAGATCGTGGTGCGCGGGGCCAACGTCACCAAGGGCTACTGGAACCGCCCGCAGGAGACCGCGCAGGCCCTGCGCAACGGCTGGCTGCACACCGGCGATGGCGGCTACATGGACGACGACGGCTACCTGTTCATCGTCGACCGGCTCAAGGACATGATCGTCACGGGCGGCGAGAACGTGTATTCGGCGGAAGTCGAGAGCGTGCTGTCGCTGCATCCGGACGTGGCCACCTGCGCGGTGATCGGCATTCCCGATGCGCGCTGGGGCGAGGCCGTGCATGCCGTGGTGGTGCTGCGCGACGACCGTGCCGCATCGGAGCCGGCACTGCGCGAGCACTGCCGCGCAGCGCTGGCCCACTACAAGTGCCCCAAGAGCTTCGAGTTTCGCGCGGCGCTGCCGTTGTCCGCCGCGGGCAAGATCCTCAAGCGCGATCTGCGCGACCAGTACTGGCGCGACCAGGCGCGTCAGGTGAGCTGAATTCCATTGATAGATTTCGAGGAGACGAACATGAGCAGGAAAGTGTTGGTGGCAGGTGTCGGCATGATTCCGTTCACCAAGCCCGGTGCCAGCGACGATTACCCGGTGATGGGCGCCAATGCGGCGCGCGCCGCGCTGGCCGATGCGCGGGTGGACTACGCGCTGGTCGAACAGGCCTACGTGGGCTACGTCTACGGCGATTCCACGGCGGGCCAGGCCGCCATCTACGGCGTGGGCCTGACCGGCATCCCGGTGGTCAACGTCAACAACAACTGCGCCACGGGCTCGACGGCGCTGTTCCTGGCGCGCCAGGCGGTGGCCAGCGGCGCCGTCGAATGCGCGATTGCCGTGGGCTTCGAGCAGATGGTGCCCGGGGCGCTCAAGGGCGCCTATACCGACCGTCCGGCCCCGATGGCGCGCTTCGTCGACGTGATGCGCGACATGCAGGGCTTCGACGAGGCCGCGCCGCGCGCCGCGCAGTTTTTCGGCGGGGCCGCACGCGACTACCTCAAGGAATACGACATCCGGCCCGATACGTTCGGCCGCATCTCGGTCAAGGCCCGCCAGCATGCCGCGCGCAACCCGTTCGCGGTATTCCGCAACACGGTCACGCTCGACGAGGTAATGGCGTCGCCAACGGTGTTCGATCCGCTGACGCGCCTGCAGTGCTGCCCGCCCACCTGCGGCGCGGCGGCAGCCATCGTGTGCTCGGAGGCCTTCGCCAAAAAGCATGGGCTCGACACCCGCGTGGCCATCCGCGCGCAATCGATGACCACCGACCGGAACAGCACGTTCGACGAAGGCGACATGCGCAAGGTTGTGGGCTACGACATGACGCACGCGGCCGCGCAGGCCGTGTACGAAGCCTCGGGCGTAGCGCCGACCGATCTCGACGTGGTGGAACTGCACGACTGCTTCACGGCGAACGAGCTGATCACGTACGAGGGGCTCGGCCTGACCGCCGAAGGCACGGCCGAGAAGTTCATCCTCGACGGCAACAACACTTATGGCGGCCGCGTGGTGACCAACCCGTCCGGCGGCCTGCTGTCGAAGGGCCATCCGCTGGGCGCCACGGGGCTGGCGCAATGCGCCGAACTGGTATGGCAGCTGCGCGGGCAAGCCGAGGACCGCCAGGTGCCCGACGCCCGGCTGGCGCTGCAGCACAACCTCGGCCTGGGCGGCGCCTGCGTGGTGACGCTGTACGAGCGGCAATAACGGAGGCGCCCGATGCTGGATACCAGACATATCGGCACGGTGGTGTCGCGCCACACAGCAGACGTGGAGGCGGGCCGCTTGCGCTTCTTCGCCAAGGCCACGGGCCAGACCGACGCCCGCTACACCGACGCGCAGGCGGCGAAGCAGGCCGGCTACCCGGGGTTACCCGTGCCGCCGACCTTCCTGTTCTGCCTGGAGATGGAGGCGCCGAACCCGCGCGCGACGCTGGACCTGCTGGGCATCGACATCGGCCGGATCTTGCATGGCGAACAGCGCTTCCGCTATCACCGCATGGCCTTTGCCGGCGAGCGGCTGTATTTCGAGATGCGCATCGCCGACATCTACGAGAAGAAGGGCGGCGCGCTGGGCTTCGTGGTGCGCGAGACACACGTGACCGATGCCGACGGCGCCGCCGTGGCCGACCTGCGCAGCGTGGTGGTGGTGCGCAACGCCGGGGAGACTCAATGAGCAACGTGACATTCGACGCGCTGGAAGTGGGCAGCACGCTGCCGGCCTTCACGACCGAGCCGCTGAGCCGGCTTACGCTGGCGCTGTATGCGGGGGCCTCTGGCGACCACAACCCGATCCACGTCGACAGCGACTTTGCGCACCGTGCCGGCATGCCGGACGTGTTTGCGCACGGCATGCTGTCGATGGCCTATCTGGGCCGGCTGCTGACCAACTGGGTGCCGCAGCATGCCATCCGCGAATTCTCGGTGCGCTTCGCGGCGATCACGCATTTGGGCGATGCGGTGTCCTGCACCGGCGTGGTGACGGAGAAGGACGACGCGGCCCGCACGGTGCGCATAGCGCTGGCCACGCGCAATCAGCAGGGCGAGATCAAGTTGAGCGGCGAGGCGCTGATCGCGCCCGACGCCTGAAGCCATCCGTGGCAAACACAGACAAACGAACAGGAGACACAACAGATGAGCAAGTTGCAAGGCAAGGTGGCCATCGTATCGGGATCGGGTCGTGGCATTGGCCGCGAAATCGCGCTGAAGCTGGCAGGCGAGGGGGCGGCCGTGGTGGTCAACGACCTCGATGCGGAGCCGGCCACCGCCGTGGTGCGCGAGATCCAGGCGGCCGGCGGCCGGGCGGTGGCGTGCACGGGCAGCGTGACCGACGCCGACTTCGGCCAGCGCTTCGTGCAGACCGCGCTGCAGACGTTCGGCGGGCTCGACATCGTCGTCAACAACGCCGGCTATACCTGGGACAACGTGATCCAGAAGATGAGCGACGAGCAGTGGTCGACCATCATGGACGTGCACGTGACCGCGCCGTTCCGCATCTTGCGTGCCGCTGCCGACTACTTCAAGGAGACGGCCAGGGCCGAGGCGGAAGCTGGCCAGGAAGTGTTCCGCAAGGTGGTGAACATCTCGTCGGTGTCCGGGGTGATGGGCAACGCGGGCCAGGCCAACTACTCGGCGGCGAAGGCCGCCATCAACGGGCTGACGCGCGCGCTGGCCAAGGAGTGGGGCCGCTACAAGGTCAACGTCAACAGCGTGGCGTTCGGGCTGATCAAGACGCGCCTGACCGAAGCCGTGGCCGGCGACGGCAACAGCGCCACCATCGACATCGCGGGCCGCGAGATCAAGGTGGGCGTGAACGCGCAGCTGATGAAGAACGTGGAAGCGATGATCCCGGTGGGCCGGGGCGGCACCCCCGCCGAAGCGGCCGGCGCGGTCTACCTGATGTGCATTCCCGAGTCGAACTACATCAGCGGGCAGGTGCTGGTGGTGGGCGGCGGACGTCCCTGAGGAGCCTAGCCATGCCTTCGAGCCAGAGCCCGTGGATGACGGAAGACCTGTCGATGTTCCAGGACGCGATACGCAAGTTCATCGCGCGCGAACTGGTGCCGCACGAAGACCGCTGGTGGAAGCAGCAGCATGTGGACCGCGAGGTCTGGCGCAAGGCCGGCGAGGTTGGCATGCTCTGCGCCAGCATTCCAGAGGCCTATGGCGGTGGCGGCGGCGCGTTCGCGCATGAAGCCATCATCGCCTACGAGCAGGCGCGCGCGATGGCCACGAGCCTGGGCACCGGCGTGCATAGCGGCATTGTGGCGCACTACATCCTGCGCTACGGCACCGAGGCGCAGAAGCAGCGCTGGCTGCCGAAAATGGCCACCGGCGAGATGGTGGCGGCCATCGCCATGTCCGAGCCGGGCGCGGGCTCCGACCTCAAGAGCGTGAAGACGCGCGCAGTGCGTGACGGCGATCACTACGTGATCAACGGCTCCAAGACGTTTATCTCGAACGGGCTGCTGGCCGACCTGATCTGCGTGGTGGTCAAGACCGATCCGGACAAGGGCGCCAAGGGTGTGTCGATCGTGGTGGTGGAGACGGCCGGGCTCGAAGGCTTCCGGCGCGGTCGCGTGCTGGAGAAGATCGGGCAGAAAGGGCAGGACACGGCCGAGCTGTTCTTCGACAACGTGCGCGTGCCGTGTTCTCATCTGCTGGGCGACGAGGAGGGGCGTGGCTTCTACCAGTTGATGCAGCAGTTGCCGCAGGAGCGCATGATCATCGCGCTGGGCGCGCTCGGTTCGATGGAACGGGCGCTCGAGGAAACCGTGGCCTATGTGCGCGCGCGCCAGGTCTTCGGTACGTCGCTGCTGGAACTGCAGAACACCCGCTTCAAGCTGGCCGAGTGCAAGACGCACGCCACGGTGGCGCGCGCCTTTGTCGATGACTGCATGGGCAAGGTGCTGCAGGGCGAGCTGAGCGCCGAGACGGCGGCGATGGCCAAGTGGTGGTGCACGCAGAAGAGCTGCGAGATCATCGACGAATGCCTGCAATTGCACGGCGGCTACGGCTACATGGCCGAGTACCCGATCGCCCGGCTCTACGTGAATGCGCGGGTCGGCAAGATCTATGGCGGCTCGAACGAGATCATGAAGGAGCTGATCGCACGCACGCTGTAGCGGTGTGGCGGGGGTGGCAGCGGGAGGCAGCGCGCTGCGGGGGTGCGGGGCCTGTGCGCGGCAGTTCAGTCGAGCAGGCCCCGCGCGCGGGCAATGGCCACCACCTCGGTACGGCTTTGCGCCCCCAGCTTGGCGCTGATGCGTCGCAGATGCGATTTCACCGTGAGTTCCGACACGAACAGCCGTTCGGCGATGGCACGGTTGCGGTGGCCATGCGAGAGCATGCGCAGCACATCCTGCTCGCGTGCGGTGAGCGCATCGGCGTCGTGGTCCGGCGCGGGGCGGCTCTCGGCCGCCGAAGCGCCTGGTGACGCGGCCGGTGATGCGGCCGGTGACGCGGCCTGTGACGGCGCTGCGGCCTCGGGCACCTGCTCCACGGGCACGCCCATGCGCGCCAGCAGCGCGGGGACGAACCCGGCGGCGATGCCTTCGGCGGCCGTGCGCTGGCGGCGCATGGCAAACCAATGCGCCAGCAGCGCGGCCAGGCGCGAGCCTTCGTCCACGAACGAACGCACCATCCCTTCATGGCTGGCCAGTCGCAGCGCCGCCGTCAGCGCGTCCAGGGCTGCGGTTTCCCGTCCCGCATCGGCCAGCGCCATGGCATGCAGCAGCCGCAGCTTGAGCAAGCGCCAGTGGCGATGCTGGGTGGCGGCGGTGGCGGCAGCCTCGGCAAGCTCGCCGCAGACGCCGTGGCCGGCACCTCGGGCAATTTCCAGCCGCCAGCGCGCCACGGAGGGGCCGTCCACCTCGTTGGCATAGCCGCTGTCGTCGAGCGCTTCCCATGCGCCGTGCTGGGCTGCCGCGTGCAGCGCCTGCGCGGCAGCGTCGAGCGTGCCGTCCAGTGTGGCCACGCGGGCGCGTTCGAGCCAGGCCGAGCAGATCGCGCGGGGCGCCTGCACCTGGCGGCCCAGTTCTTCCAACTCCAGCAGGCGGCGTTGCCAGAGGTCGCGGTCGCCACGCGTCAGCGCGATGCGCGCGCTGAGGATGTGGCAGGTGGTCATCGAATCCACCGGCCCGGTCATCTTGGCGAACGGCAGCGTATCGTTCACGAGCCGTGCCGCTTCGCCGATCTGGTCGGCCTCGTAGCGCAGCAGCGCAAGGATCACGCCCGCTGCGGCGCGCCCGCCGGTGACTTCGTCCGGCCGCTCGTGCCATGCCTGCTGCGCCGCGCACAGCCGTGCCATCGAGCGCCCGAGCCGGCCATGGATCAGGTCGATGATGCTCTCCAGGCAATCCGCCACGCTGCGCAGCAGCGCGGCACCGCGCGGCTGGGCACGGCTGCTGGTGCCGGCGTTGGCCCCAGCATTCCCCAATACCTGGCGCGCCTCATCGTGGCGGCGCGCGGCCACCAGTCCGTAGGCCACGGCATTGGCCAGCATCCAGTACTGGAACGAGTCGTCCGGCGTCACGCGGTCGAGCAGCGGCAGGCCAGTGCGCCGGCAGGCGTCGATCTGGTCGGTCATCGCGAACAGCACGCAGCGCAGCGTCTCCGCCTGCAGCAACAGCGCCTCGCGCGCGTCGTCGGCCTCGGTGTCGTCGACGATGCGCTGCACGGCGGCCATGGCTTCGTCGAAGCGGCGGTTGAGCAGCAGCGCCCAAGCGGCACTGATGCGCACCCGGGGATCGGCGTCGGGCAGCTTGTCTTGCACGAGGTCGAACCAGCGCGACAGCAGCCGCACGCGCCCGTTATTCAGCAGCGTGTCGGTGTGCGGCGCCATGCGGGCAATCGCCTCGGCGTGCAGGCCGGCGCGCAGCAGGTGGTCGATGGCCGGCACTGGGCGCCCCGCATCGAGGTACCACTGCGCGGCGGCCGCGTGCAGTTGCGTCTCGCGAGCCGGGTCCATCGCGTGCAGCCGATGCTGCAGGTAGCTGGCGAACAGGCTGTGATAGCGGTACTCGTCATGCTCGCCATTGAGCGGGAACAGGAACAGGTTGTCGCGTTCCAGCGCCGCCAGCATGGCCTGGCTGTCGGCACGGCCCAGGATGGCATCGCATAGCGGCGCGGAAAGCTGCGACAGGATGCTGGTTTCCAGCAGGAACGTGCGTACCGCATCGGACTGCCGCGCCAGGATGTCTTCGGCCAGGTACTCGGCCAGTTCCGTGTTCGACCCCGAGAACGATGCCACGAAGCGGCCGTGGTCGGCACGCTGCCGCAATGACAGCGTGGCCAGGAAGATGGCCGTGGCCCAGCCTTCGGTGCAGCGATGAAGCCGCGCGATATCGGCATCGCCCAATGGAATGCCGCACTTCTCGCGGATGAAGACGGTGGCCTCCGGCAGCGTGAAGCGCAGCGCGGCCGGTTGCAGCTCCAGCAGGTGCCCGCGCGCGCGAATGCGGCCCAGGCCCAGCGCGGGCGTGGTGCGCGAGGCCACCACCAGCGTGCCGCTGGGCGGCAGGGACTCCAGCAGCAACTGCACGAAGTTCAGCACCGCCTCGCTCTGGATGGTCTCGAAGTCGTCCAGCAGAATCGCGAACGGTGCCTGCAGCGACGCCACGGTGGCAATCACGCTGGCGGCCATGCGGTCGGCTGACACGGTGGCCTCGCCCTCCTCGGGCAACCATGCGCGCAGGCCGGCGCCAAGATGTGCCACGAAGCGCGGCAGGTCGTTGTCGGCGGGGTCAAGCCGGATCCAGGCGGTGGCGTGCCCGCGTGCATGGCAGGACGCCGCGTACTGCTGCATCAGCGTGGTCTTGCCGAAGCCGGCCGGCGCACGGATCAGCACCAGCCGCGCGCTGTGCGCGGCGAGCATGCCGTCCACCAGATGAGGCCGGGCCAGATGGGATTCGGCGCGGGCCGGCGGCACCAGCTTCGACACGATGATCGTCGGCATGCCGGTGCCATCGGCCTCCGGCCGTCGCGCTCCGTGCGGGCTGGGCTGCATGGCGCAGAGTCTCCTGTGTCGGTATTTTTGTGGATGCGATTGTTACATGGCTTGCGTGCGCTTGGGTACCCGGGCCAGCCCCGCTTTGGCGCCGGCGAAGGCCCGATTCGCGAATGGCAAATTCCCAATGCGACCGCCCCGTACTATGGGCGGCCTGCGCGGCATTCTTGATTCGGCGTCAAAGGAATTTCCCGCATTCACGGCTTAATCTGCAAAGCGCAAAGCGGCACACTGTGGGCATTCCGATGGAACCACACAGGAGTTTTTCGATGCGCACGCCCACGCCAGACACCGATACCCGGGCCCCGCTGTTCCAGCCGTACACGCTGGGCGGCCTGGCCCTGCCCAATCGCATCGTGATGCCGCCGATGACGCGTTCGCGCGCCAGCCAGCCTGGCGACGTGCCGAATGCGCTGATGGCCGAATACTACGCCCAGCGCGCGGGTGCCGGCCTGATCGTCAGCGAGGGCACATGGATCTCGCCGCTCGGCAAGGGCTATGCGTGGACGCCGGGCATTCATACGCCGGAACAGGTGGAAGGCTGGCGCAAGATCACCTCGGCCGTGCACGCGGCCGGCGGCCGCATTTTCGCGCAGCTCTGGCATGTGGGCCGGCTCAGCCATACCAGCCTGCTGGGCGGCCAGTCGCCGGTGTCGTCGTCGGCCATCGAGGCCAGCGGCGTCAATGTGTTCGTGGCCGAGGCGGATGGCCGGCCCGGCTTCGTGCAGGCATCGGCGCCGCGTGCGCTGAGCGTTGCGGAGATCCACGGCATCGTCGACGAATACCGGCAGGCCGCGCGCAACGCGATGGCCGCCGGCTTCGATGGCGTGGAGCTGCATGCGGCCAACGGCTACCTGGTGAACCAGTTCATCGACTCGGGCGCCAACGAACGCACCGATCAATACGGTGGCTCGCTGCCGAACCGCCTGCGCTTTCTGGAAGAGGTGACCCAGGCGCTGATAGACGGCACGGGCAGCAAGGACCGCGTCGGCATTCGCCTGGCGCCGCTGACCACGCTGAACGGGTGCGTCGACGCCGATCCCGAAGCCACCTATACCGAGGCCGCGCGCCGGCTGGGCGAGCTGGGCGTGGGGTACATCCATATCGCCGAAGCGGACTGGGACGACGCGCCTCACATGCCGCTGGCGTTCAAGCGGCGGCTGCGCGAGGTGTTTCCGAACACGCTGATCTACGCGGGCAAGTACACCGCCGAGCGCGCCGACGCCGCACTGCGCGAGGGCTGGGCTGACCTGATCGCATTCGGCCGGCCGTTCGTGGCCAATCCTGACCTGCCCGAGCGCCTGCGTACGGGCGCGGTGCTCAACCTGCACAACCGCGACACGCTGTTCGGCGGCGGGGCGCATGGCCTGACCGACTATCCGGCGCTGGCCGCCCGCGCCGCCTGAGGCTCGATGGCGGCGGGCGGCGGGAGGGGCCGGCGCGGAGCGCTTGTTCCGTGGTGTATCAAGTGATGTGCGGGCGGCGCCGTTCATGGGCGCCGTGGCGGCGCCTATAGTTCCATCCACACGTTGGAACCACACCGGCCGCCGTCCTGGCTCCGGGCTTCTGAAAGGAGTCACCATGTCCGTCGAATCCAGACTTGCCGCGCTCGGGCTGGCGCTGCCGTCGCCGCCGCAGCCGCTGGGCAGCTACACCGCGGTGAGCCGCGCCGGCAACCTGCTGTTCATCTCGGGGCAGTTGCCGCTGCAGGATGGCAAGGTGGTGTGGCAGGGGCAGGTCGGCCGCGACCTGACCGTGGCGGAGGGACGCCAGGCCGCGCAACTGGCGGCGCTGAACGTGCTGGCGCAGATCCATGCCCACCTGGGCGGCTTCGAGCGGCTCGACCATATCGTCCGGCTGGAAGGGCACGTGACGAGCGCGCCGGGATCGTTCGACCAGCCCGCCGTGCTGGACGGCGCCTCTGACCTCTTTGCCGAGGTGCTTGCCGAGAAAGCTGGGCATGCGCGCGCCGCCTACTCGCAGACGCAACAGCCTGGCAATGCCGCCGTGATCCTGGTGGTGATCGCCGAGGTCAGGCCGGACTGACCGCGCGAGCCTGGGGCGCCTGGCCTCAGGCCGCGAATTTCTCCACCAGGAAGTCAACGAAGGCCCGCACGCGGCTCGACATGTGCCGCGCGTGCGGGTACAGCAGCACGAACGGCCGCGAACTGCCGCCGAAATCCTGCAGCACTTCCACCAGCGCGCCGCTGCGCAGGTCTTCTTCCACAACGAAGCGATAGGTCTGGAACAGCCCGGCACCCGCGCGCGCCAGCGTGGCGCCGCCCAGCACGTCTTCAGAGGCCGCGTAGGCGCCCGTGGTGACCATGTCCACCTCCTCGCCGTCTTGCCGGAAGGTCCACGGAATCCGGCGCCCGCTGCTGGGGCGCTCGAACTGGATGCATTCGTGCGCCAGCAGGTCGTCGAGCGATTTCGGCGTGCCGTGCCGCTTCAGGTAGGCCGGCGTGGCTACCACCACCAGTTCGGCGTCTTCCAGCTTGCGGGCGATCAGCGCGGAGTCGTCCGGCGCGCGGCCGCGCACGCTCAGGTCATAGGTGTCGTCGGCGAAGTCCACGTTGCGGTTGCTGATGTGGACGTCGATCTCCACTTCCGGATAGCGTTCGCGAAACGCCGGCAGCACCGGCAGCACGCGATAGTGCGCATAGGGCGTGGGCAGGCTGATGCGCAGGCGGCCAGCCGGCGTGCCATGCTGGCCGCTGATCTGGCGCTCGGCCTCCACCAGCTGCGCCAGCGCCGTGCGGCTCTGCTCGAAATACGACTTGCCTTCTTCCGTGAGCCGGATCTGGCGCGTGGTGCGAACGAACAGGCGGACGTTCAGACGTTCTTCCAGGCGCGAGACACTGCGACTCACGGCGGCCGGCGTGACACCGGCGGCCACGGCCGCGGCGGTGAAGCTGCTGAGCTCCGCGGCCAGGCAGAAGAGTTCGATGCTGCCGAGCTGCAGGTCGTCGAATTGGCGCTTCATGATCGGTTGACACCTGTGGTGGGGTTCGGGGCGTCCCGGCTTGCCAGGACCGGCGGCGGCTGGCGTGCCGGCGCCGAAGTCCCGCCATTGTAGTGAAATGCGCGCGTGGTGGCCGGCCCGGTCCGGCACGCATAGGGGGAATGACGGGTGATGCCTGCGCCGCCCGTACCGCGAACGGGGGACGCCGCCCCGCGCTTGCGGGTTTCCCCTAAACAATCCGTAAGACATGGCACGTTGAGCGACGCAAAGTCCGGGTCTAGAATGAGCGTCCGTCGGTCTGGCCGGGCGACCTCCGCCCCGTGCCACACCGTCATCGCAAGGTTCAAGCGGGACTACGCGCCAGACCTCGTCATGCCAGGCGAGCCTGTCACCGCGCGCGGCACACACGATCCCGCAGCCCAGGAGACTGCATGACACACGCTGCCGCAACCAGGCATGCACGCTTGCCACATGGCGACACGGCTCCCACCACGGTGCCAAAGGTACGGCTGTATGTGGAGCGTCCCGAAGAGAAGCAGGAGGACTGGCTGGTCAACGTCGGCCACGTTACCGAGCGCGGGCGCTGGAAGACCGCGCCGCACGCCCACCCGGCCTACGGGCAGGTCATCTTCGTGCGCAGCGGCAAGGGCGTGATGAACCTGGAAGGCCGCAGCGTGCCATTCGAAGGCCCGTGCGCGCTGTTGCTGCCCACCGAGTGCGTACATGGCCTGGACTACGAGATCGACGTGGACCGCTGGGTGGTGACGATAGACGTGACCTACCTCGCGCAGCTCAATGCCAAGCTGCAGGCTTTCGTCCAGCTCTGGACAGCGCCGCGCATGATCTCGCTGGCCTATTCCGCCGACGCGGAAATCGAGTGCCACCGGCTGATCCGGGCGCTCGACCAGGAGGTGCGCGCGCAGGCAGTGGGACACGTGGTGGGCACCGAGGCGCTGCTTGCCACGCTGATGCTGATGCTGGTGCGGGGCACGAACCTGGAGCCCGTCGGCAGCGACAGTGCCACGCGTCACGATGTGCGGCTGGCGGAGCGTTTCCGCGAACTGATCGATCTGCACTATCGCGACAACCTGTCGCTGCAGGACTATGCATCGAAGCTGGCGGTATCGCTGGTGCAGCTACGCGCCGCATGTGCTTCGGCCACGGGGCAGAGCCCGACCAAGCTGATCCACGCGCGCATCGTTACCGAAGCCAAGCGCAGCCTGATCTTCGGCGACATGTCGGTGGAGCAGATCGCGTTCTGGCTCGGCTTTGCCGATGCCGCCTATTTCACGCGCTTCTTCCGCAAGGAAGTGGGCCAGGCGCCGAGCCAGTTCCGGCTGGCGGCGCGCCAGCAACCTACTTCACAAAGGTCAGGCTGACGGGCGAGGGGATGTCGGCGGCATGGCCGGTGTCGGCCAGCTTGCCCGACGCCGGGTCGATGCGGAACACGTTGACCTTGCCGCTGCGCTGGTTGGCCACCAGCATCCACTGGCCCGACGCATGGATGGCGAAATGCCACGGCCGTTCGCCGCCCGAGGCTACGCGCTGCACCAGCGTCAACGCGCCGGAATCGGGTTGCACCCGATAGGTCAGCAATGTGTTCTCGCCGCGATCGGCCACGTAGACAAAGCGGCCATCGTGGCTGGTGGCCACTTCCGCGCCGCTTTTCACGCCTTCGAACGACGCGCTGCTGATGGGCTGGCTCTGCACCAGCGTCAGCGCGCCTTGCGCGGCGTTCCAGCGCAGCGCCACGATTTCGGCCGTCAACTCGTTGAGCAGGTAGGCCATGCGCCCGTCAGGCGCGAAGGCGATATGGCGCGGACCGCTGCCGGGCGCGGCCACGAACGGCGGCGGGTTGGCCGAGTCGTCGCGTGACATCTCGTGCGTGGCGCGCTCGAAGCTGTAGATGAAGATGCGATCGGCGCCGAGGTCGGACACCAGCGCATAGCGGCCGGATGGGTCCACCACGATGCCATGGGCATGCGCGCTGGTCTGCCGCCGATGCGGCCCCGAGCCGGTTTCGCGGATGGTCGAGACGCGCGCGCCCAGCCGGCCGTCGCGTTGCAACGCGATGCTGGACGAGGAGCCGCCACCGAAGTTGGCGGCCAGCAGCGTCATCGACGGCGCATCGAGCGAAAGGTAAGTGGTGCCGCTGCCGCCGCTGGCCACCTCGTTGAGGCGGGTGAGCGCGCCGGTGGCGCGATCCACCGCAAACGCCGTGACGCTGCCTTCGCGGGTGTTGTCGTCGTCCACCGCATACAGCACGGGCAGCGTTGGGTGGGCGAGCGTCCACGTGGAGCGCAGGCCTTCGGCCACCGCGCCCAGCGCCGTCAGCGCGCCGGTGGCCGGGTCGAAGCGCAGCGCGCGGATCTGGCGCTCCTGCATGCCTACGTAGACGAGTTCGGTCTGCGGGGCGGCGCCCGGCGCTGCGGCCGTGGCGCCTGCGGGTGCCACGGGCGGGATGCCCAGCATGGCCACGGCCATCGCCGCCGCCACGCTGGTACCGCGCCGCAATGCCTGCCGCCGGGTGTTCTGCGTCATCGTCATGGTTGGAAAAGTTCACGGGGAAGCGCGCAAGCGTAGGGGACACGCCTGCGCCAGTCCTTGCACAAAACGCAGCTTTGCTGGCATTTCCCGTGCGGACTAGGGATGACCCCTAGCGCGACGGGGCCACGGCTCGCCGGCCATTGTGCCCCGATGGCGCGACATCGCAAAAAAGTCCCAGCGAATCTTTGTTTTGTGTAGGGACGCCGCGCGCCGCCGTCCCTATTCTGCACTCCATCGATACGACACGACCTACGCCGGCCCCAGGTGCCGGCGGCGGGCCGCGAGACACCCAAGGAGAAGCAGTTGGCAAAGAAAGTACCGCTCAAGATCGCGATTGCCGAGCACCCGCATACCTCGGCCATCCGCAACGGTTCCATTCCCATCGAAGGCGTGGATGCCGAATTCATCACCGTGCAGCCGCAGATCGGCGCGTTCCGCCGCATGGTGCGCGACGTGGAGTTCGACGTCTGCGAGCTGGCCCCCACCACTTACATCATCGCCCGTGCCTATGGCGCACCGTTTGTCGCGCTGCCGATCTTCGTGGTGCGGCGCTTCCACCACGGCGGGCTGCTGGTGCGCCCGGACGCTGGCATCGCGCATCCGAAAGACCTGGAAGGCAAGCAGGTGGGCGTGCGGGCGTACTCGGTAACCACCGGCGTCTGGACGCGCCAGGTGCTGATCGACGAGTTCGGCCTCGATGCATCGAAGGTGACGTGGGTGGTGGATGACGAGGAGCACGTCACGCAACTGAAGCTGCCGCCGAACGTCATCCACGCGCCGGCCGGCAGTTCGCTGGCCGACATGATGGCCAGCGGCGCGTTGTCGGCCGGCTTTGCGGCGGCGGCGGGCATCGGCCGCACCGGTGCCCCCACCGGCGGCTGGAAGGAGGTGGAGGCCGACTACCCCGACCTGCTGCCCAACGCGGCGGCGCTGGAAGCGGATTACTACGCGCGCACCGGTGTCTATCCGATGCACGGCACCATCGTCGTCAAGGACGCAGTGCTGGCCGAGCATCCATGGATCGCGAAGTCCATCTACGACGCGTTCGACCAGGCCAAGCAGCAATGGCTGGCCCGGCTCGACGCTGGCGAGGCCACCAGCGCCAGCGACAAGAAGTACCTCGCGCTGCGCAAGATCGTCGGGCACGACCCGCTGCCATACGGCCTGGCCGAAAACCTCAAGACCATCGAAACGCTGGAAGCCACGGCGTTCAAGCAGGGCCTGACGCCGCGCCGGATGGCCATCCACGAGCTGTTCGTGGACCCGCTGGCCCGCTGAGCGACGCAGCCAAAGACCAGGAACACAACCATGATCATCGACTGCCACGGTCATTTCACGACCGTCCCTGCCTCGTTCCGTGCGTGGCGCGCCAAGCAAGTGGAGAGCGCCGACGACATCGCCCGCGCGCCCGCGCTGTCCGGTGCCCATGTCACCGACGCCGAAATCCGCGAAGGTGTTGGCAACGGCCAGTTGCGCCTGCAGAAGGAGCGCGGCAGCGACCTGACGCTGTTCTCGCCGATTGCCGGCCTGATGAGCCACCACCTGGGCAACGAACGCACCAGCCTGGAGTGGGCCGAGATTTCGAACGACCTTGTCTATCGCGTGACCGAGATGTACCCGGACAACTTCGCGCCGGTGTGCCAGCTGCCGCAGTCGCCTGGCGCTGATCCCGCCCACTGCATTCCGGAGCTGCGCCGCTGCGTGGAAGAGCTGGGCTTCGTGGGCTGCAACCTGAATCCGGACCCCTCGGGCGGCTACTGGACCGGCAAGCCGATGACCGACCGCTCCTGGTACCCGCTCTACGAGGCGCTGGTGGACCTCGACGTGCCGGCGATGATCCACGTGGCAGCCTCGTGCAACCCGTGCGCGCACGGCACCGGCGCCCACTACCTGAACGCCGACACCTCGGTGTTCATGCAGCTGCTGCAGGGCGACCTGTTCAAGGACTTCCCGACGCTGCGCATGGTCATTCCGCACGGCGGCGGCGCGGTGCCTTACCACTGGGGCAGGTATCGCGGCATGTCGCTGGAAATGCGCGAGCGGCCGCTGGAGGGATTGCTCGACAACGTGTTCTTCGACTCCTGCGTTTATCACCAGCCCGGCGTGGAGTTGCTGACCAAGGTGATTCCGGCGGACAACGTGCTGTTCGGCTCGGAGATGATTGGCGCCGTACGCGGCAAGGACCCCGATACCGGCCACAACTTCGACGACACCAAGCGCTACATCGACGCGTGCCCGGCGCTGTCCGACGCGGACCGCTACAAGATTTTCGAGGGCAACGCGCGCCGCGTGTATCCCCGTCTCGATGCCCGCCTGAAGGCGCGCGGCAAGTAAGCCCCTCGGTCCAGGAAACCAGATCATGACGCAACCAACGATCATCGACATCCACCCGCACATCATCTCCGACGATGAAACGCGGTATCCGCCGGCTCCGCTGTTCGGCAAGCGCTCGGAGTGGTCGAAGGAACGGCCCACTACCGTGGAAACGCTGATTGCGGCGATGGATGCCGCCGGCGTGGCCAAGGCCGCCGTGGTGCACTCGTCCACCACCTATGGCTTCGACAATAGCTACGTGGTGGATGGCTGCAGCCAGTATCCAGACCGCCTGGTGGCCGTGGGCTCGGTCGACGTGCTGCAGCCCGATGCGCCGCAACGCATCCGCGCATGGGTGGAGCGCGGCCTGGCCGGCCTGCGCCTGTTCACCGGCGGCAGCACCAAGGAGTTCGATCCGAGCGAACTCGACGACCCGCGCGCGTTCCCGGCGTGGGAGCTGTGTGACGAGCTGGGCCTGACGATGTGCATCCAGACCGGCCCCATCGGCCTGCCGCAGGTCACGGCGCTGGCGCGGCGCTTTCCGCGCGTGCGCATCCTGCTGGATCACCTCGGGCGGCCCGAGGTGGCCGATGGCCCGCCATACGCGCAGGCGCAGAGCCTGTTCGACCTGGCGACGCTCGAAAACATCTACCTCAAGCTCACGCCGCGCATCTTTGGTGACGTGAAGAAGGGGCAGGCCAGTGCCGCGACGTTCTTTCCGCGTGTGGTGGAGGCGTTCGGCGCCGGGCGGCTGGCCTGGGGCTCGAACTTCCCGACTTCGCCGGGCATGCTGGCCGAGATCCTGGCCACCGCGCAGGAAGGGCTGGCCTGCCTGAACGACACCGAGCGCGCCTGGGTGTTCGAGAAGACCGCACGGAAGCTGTATCCGGGCCTGGCATGAGCTGACGGCGCGGTGATGGGGCGGGCCGCCTGACCGGGGCGGCCCGCACGAAGCAGGCAATGCATTGACGGAAAAGAAAAATGCAAATGGAGACAACCCGTACCGCGGCAGCGCCGCAGGCGGCGAGCCGCTGGGCCATCCTGGCATTGCTGGCGCTTGGCGTACTGATCTCGTTCGTCGACCGCACCAGCATTTCCTCGGCGCTGGCAGACGCGGCATTCGTGCGCGAGTTCTCGCTGTCGAACGTGGATCGCGGGTGGATCAACGCGGCGTTCTTCTGGTCCTACGGCCTGTTCCAGGTGCCGATGGGCTGGGTGGCCGACCGCTATGGCGTGAAGTGGCCGTACGCGATCTGCTTTGCCGCGTGGTGCGTGGCCACGGCGCTGATGGGCGCGGTGACGGCGCTGGCCGGGCTGGTGGCGATGCGGCTGGTGATCGGCATGGCCGAGGCCATCGTCATCCCGGCCAGCTACCGCTGGATCCGCAACCACTTCGACGAAAGCCAGAACGGCCTGGCCGTGGGCATCCTGGCCATGGGCAACAAGTTCGGCCCGGCAATTGGCGCGCCGGTGGGCGCCTGGCTCATCGTCAACTACTCGTGGCAGTTCATGTTCATCGCCACCGGCGTGGTGGGGCTGATCTGGCTCGCGCCGTGGCTGCTGCTGGTGCGCAACGACTTTCCGTCGAAGGCGGAACTGGCCGTGGCCAGCCAGGAGGCCCGCACGGTCACGCTGGGCAGCATCCTGGCCAGCCCCGTGGTGTGGGGCGGGCTGATCACCAACTTCTGCTACGGCTACTTCACGTTCTATTGCATGAGCTGGATGCCGGCCTACCTGGTGGAGCAGCGTGGCCTGTCGCTCAAGGAGTCAGGGCTCTACACCTTCGTGAGCTTCGCGGGCATCGCCATCGTGGCGGCCGTGGCAGGCTGGGCCGCCGATCGCATCATCGCCCGGGGCCACAACGCGGTGCGGGTGCGCAAGGTCTTCATCATCGCTGGCTTCATCGGCGGCTGCACGGTACTGCTGGGGGCGCGCGCGTCATCGCTGCAAATGGCGCTGTTCTGGAACGTGCTGTCGCTGTCGCTGCTGGGCCTGACCACCGCCAACAACCTGGCGTTGTCGCGGCTGACGCTGATCCCGAAGCAGGCCATCGGGCTGGTCACCGGCGTGCAGCAGGTGGCCACCAGCCTGGCCGGCGGCGTGGCCGCGAGCCTCTCGGGCTGGCTGCTGCACGTAAGCGGCAGCTACGACTTGCCGATGCTCGTGATCCTGGTGTTCCTGGTGATCGGCGCACTGGCCACCGCCATCCTGTTTCGCCCCGAATGGGCACCCAAGCTGGCCGCGCCTGCCGAGTCGGCGCGCACGGCCGAGGCCTGAACGTCCACTGATCCTTACCCTCTACTGAACAACTTTTATGGCGAAAATCGTATTCGGGATGGCCGTGCCCCATAGCGGCATGCTTGGCCAGGCTCCCGAGGACTGGCTCAAGAACGGCGAGCGCGACCGCGCGAACCCCGAGCTGTGGTTCCGCAACCGCACGTGGACCTATCCGGAGCTGGAAGCGCACCGCGAGGCCGCGTTCGAGAAGTACCTGACGCTCGAAGAGCGCACCGCACGGGCCGCACGCTGCCGCGCGGCGCTGGACCAGATGGCGGAGGCCTACCGCGCGGCCGACATCGACGTGGCGATCATCCTCGGCAAGGACCAGAAGGAGATCTTCACCGACTTCTCGCCGTCGATTGCGATCTACAGCGGCGCCGAGGTGCACAACGGCCCGCCACAGCGCGCCGTGTATGCCCCCGATCATCACGTCACGCACGCGTGCCACCCGAAGCTGGCCACCTACCTGATCGAGTACTTCCAGCGCGAGAACTTCGACCTGACGGACCTGTTCGCGTGGCCGCACAACGTGTGGATGAAGCCGCTGCCCGAGTACCCGGTGGTGCCGCACGCCTACAGCTTCGTGTACCACCAGATCATGGGCGACAACCCGCCGCCGCATGTGCCGGTGATCATGAACTGCTTCTACCCGCCCACGCAGCCGTCGATGGCGCGCTGCATCGAGTTCGGCCGGGTGCTGCGCGACGCCATTGCCGCCTGGCCCGAGGACGTAAGGGTGGGCATCTTCGCCTCGGGCGGCCTCTCGCACTTCGTCAACGACGAGGAATTCGACCACCGCATCATGAAGATGCTGGCCGAGTACGACTACGACGGCCTGGCGGCGGTGGACAACCGCTCGTACCAGTCTGGCACCTCCGAGATCAAGCTCTATGTGAGCGTCATGAAGGCCGTGCAGGAGACCGGCGCGGCCATGACGCTGGTGGATTATGTGCCGTGCTGGCGCACGCCGGCCGGCACCGGCGAAGGCATGGGCTTCATGTACTGGAAAGCCTGAACTCCATTAACCGACTGACGAGAGACACACCATGACCGACACCCGCCTGAACGGCATCATCCGCGCCTTCGAATCCGGCAAGCCCGCCTACGCGGCATTCTCCAAGCTCGACCGCCAGGCCGCCATCGAGATGAGCGATGCACCCTACGACGGCATCGTCTTCGAAATGGAGCACAACCCGTATGACGTCTCGGCGCTGGGCGACGCGCTGCAGTACATGCTGAGCCGCAAGGCCATCATCGAGCGCGGCACGCCGGCGCCGGGCGTGACGCCCATCGCGCGCATTCCGGCCAACGGCGCGGAGATGAACCAGTCGTTCGCCAAGCAGGTGCTCGACCGTGGCTGCTACGGTGTGATCTGGCCGCATGTGGCCACCGTGGAACAGGCCTACAACGCCGTGGCCGCATGCCGCTACGCCCGACCCAAGGGCGCGCCGTTGTACGAGCCCAAGGGCATCCGCGGCGATGGCCCGGCCAACGCCGCGCGCTACTGGGGCCTGTCGATGAACGAGTACTACCGTCGCGCCGACGTCTGGCCGCTGGCGCCGGAGGGCGAGATCCTGGTGGGGCTGATGTGCGAGAGCACCGAGGCCATCGAGAACCTGGACGACATCCTGTCGAACGTGCCGGGCATCGGCCTGATCCTGATTGGCGAGGGTGACCTGAGCCAGCAGCTCGGCTTTCCGCGCCAGTACGACCATCCCGAGGTGGTGGACGCCATGCGGCGCATCGTGGAGACCTGCCACAAGCACAACGTGGTGGTGGGCAACCCGCACGTCAACGCCAAGAACCACAAGCGCCTGCTGGAAGAGGGCTACCGCATGCTGATGACCGCGCCGCTGAAAAGCTACGGCGTGGCCGGCGCGGCGCGCGAGATGGCGGGCTACTGATGAACGGCGCGCAGACCCTCGTCGCCACGCGCGAACCCGGCCCCTCGGCGATCGAGGTCCGGCTGTAATCCATCGAAGGAGTCAACCCACATGACCATCACGGCAACCGCGGTGCCCACGCTGCGCACCAACCTGGCCGAATACAAGGTAACGAAGGCGCTGCGCGACGCTCGCGTGGCCTCTGACCTCGTCAAGCTCGATTTCTGCGGCCCCACGCCGGCGCACAACGGCTTCAAGGCCATGGTGCGCGAGAACGCGTTCGACGCCGGCGAGCTGGCCATCGTCACGATGCTGCAGGCCAAGGCCTACGGCAAGCCCTACGTGATGCTGCCCACGCCGATTTCGGGACGCTTCCAGCATCACTGCGCCGGCTTCAACATCGACTTCGGACATCTGGAGCCGAAAGACATCGAGGGCAAGCGCGTGGGCGTGCGCACCTACACGCAGACCACGGCGCTGTGGATTCGCGGCATCCTGCGGCACGAATACGGCGTGGACCTCGACCGCGTCACGTGGATGACGCTCAACGACGGCCACCTGGCCGAGTATGCCGATCCGGCCAACTGCCAGCGCCTGCCCAAGGGCGCTTCGATCCCGGACATGATGCTGCGCGGCGAGCTGGCGGCGGCACTGCTGGGCGAGGACATGCCCAAGGACGAGCGCGTGCGCACGCTAGTGCCGAACGCGCAGGCTGCAGCCCAAAACTGGTTCGACCGCGAGGGCGTGGTGCCGATCAACCATATGTTCGTGGTGCACCAGGACATTTCGAAGCAGCGTCCGGACGTGGTGCGCGAGCTGTACCGGATGATTGTCGAGAGCCGGGCGCAGGCCGCGGCGGAGCTGCCGGCCGTGTTCCCGCCGGTCGGGCTCGAAGCCAACCGCAAGGGCATCCAGCTGGCCATCGACTGGGCGCTGGACCAGAAGATCATTCCGCGCCGCCTGTCGGTGGACGAACTGTTCGACGACGTAACGGGCAGCCTGGGCTGATCCGGGCGCCACACCGCCACGCCGCCACGTTGCAACGCATCAAGAGAGGAGCGCAGCACCGCATATCGCAACACCCATATCAACGATAAAAAAGAGGAGACAACAATGAAGCAAGGGATCGCCGCGTGTGCCTACGGGGCAGCGCTGTTTGCCGCGCCGGCCTGGGCGCAGGTGGGACAGGTGCCGCAGAACGTGCCGCAGCCAACCTCGATCACGCTGTACGGGCTGGTGGACCTGGGCGTGGAGTACATCCACGGCGCGCAGACCGGGCCCAACTCGACGGGCAGCCAGATGCGCATGGGCTATGGCGGCGCGCCGTCGCGCTGGGGCATCAAGGGCGTGGAAGACCTGGGCGGTGGGCTCAAGGCGCTGTTCACGCTCGAAGGCGGCATCATGGCCGATACCGGTGCGCAGAGCCAGTCGCGCATGTTCGGCCGGCAGGCCTGGGTGGGCGTGCAGGGCGACTGGGGCACGATCAGCTTCGGCCGCCAGTACACGATGCGCTACTACGGCATGCTGGACGCCGACATCTTCGCCGCCGCCTCGCAAGGCCTGGGCGTGCTCGACGCCGGCATTCCCAACGCCCGCGCCGACAACTCGATCTCGTATCGGGCCGCGTTCGGCCCGGTCAGCGGCGGCGTGAACTACAGCTTCGGCCGCGACACGGCCGCCGCCAACAACCCGGCGGCCACGAACTGCGCGGGCGAGGTGGCTGGCGACGCGAAGCAGTGCCGCGAGTATTCGGCCTACCTGAAGTACAACGGCGGCAACTGGGGCATCGTCAGCGCCTACGAGCGCATCTACGGCGGCACGGCGGCCACCTATGGCGGCCTGGTCAATGCGAACCTGACTGACAGCCGACTGACCGTGAACGGCTACCTGCAATTCGGCGACACGCAGTTTGGCGCGGGCTGGCTCAAGCGGGACAACCAAGGCAGCACCACGCCCAAGAGCAATCTGTACTGGGTGGTAGCGTCCACGCCGGTGGCGAAGGCGTTCACGCTCGACGGCATGCTGGCGATGAACAAGTTCGAGGATTCGCCGAACAAGGCGGTGCTGCTCACGCTGCGCGGCAGCTACGCGCTGTCGAAGCGGTCGCTCGTGTACCTGTCGGTCTCGGCGATCAAGAACAGCGGCACGCTGGCCGCACCGGTCAGCTCGAATCCGCCGGGCACGCCGCCGCTGCCGGGCGGCTCGGAGCAGTCGGTCATGGCAGGTATCCGGCACGTGTTCTGACGCAGCAGCCATCCACGCCGCAGGTTCCTACACCACAGGGAGACAGGTTCCATGAACAGAAATCAGAAGATCGTGACAACCATGGCCGCCGCGCTGGCGGCGACGCTCTTGTCGGCCATGCCCGCAGCGGCCGGCCCGTCGGCCAGGGGCGACATGCTGCTGAACCGCATCGGCCCGGTCAGCTCGGAGCTCTATGTATCGAATGCCGACGGCACCGGCGAGCACAAGCTGCTGGGCACCACCGGCTTCGACTATCACGCGTCGTTCTCGAAGGACGGCCAGTGGGTGGTTTTCACGTCGGAGCGCGACGGGCTGGGCCAGTCAAACATCTACCGCGTGCGCATCGATGGCACGCAACTGCAGAAGCTGACCGACCACATCGCCGTGGACGACCAGGCGGTGTTCTCGCCGACGGACCCCAACGTCATCGCATTCGTGTCGTCGCGCAAGGGGGCCGATGGCTGGGCCACCGCCAATATCTGGACGCTGAACATCGCCACCGGCGCGCTGCGCAACGTGACCGGTGCGCTGCCGTTCGATCCGAGCAAGCCGCATGGCTACTACCGCCCGTCGTGGTCGCCAGACGGGCAGTGGCTGGCGATGTCGTCGGACGTGGGTACCGACTGGCGCGGCCACGACCTGCCGAATGGCTGGGAGCGTACGCAGGAGAGCGCAATCTACGTGATCCGTCCCGATGGCAGCGGCTTCCGGAAGGTGGCCGGCAACGCCGGCTTCGCCGACGGCTCGCCGTCGTGGTCGCCGGACGGCGGCAGCCTGGTGTTCTATGAATCGACGCAGGAAGCCACGTGGGGCGCGCACCGGCCGGAGCTGATCAACGCCGTGACCTCGCAGCTGGTGTCGGTCAACGTGGCCACGCTGGAGAAGACCACGCTGACGTCGAGCGCGGGCTACAAGGTGTTTCCGCAATACCTGAACGGCGGCAACATCGCGTATCACGTGAAGGGCGGCGCCACCGAGGGCATCTACACCACGGCGGGAACGTTCCGCTCGACGGCCGGCACGGGGCTGCGCTCGCCGCGCTATGCGGCCGACGGCCTGCGCATGGTCTACGAGAAGGTGGCGTTCCAGCCGGCCCGCACCAATGGCACGGACTTGTACAGCTTCGACCGGAACTGGAACTACCGGTACACCGACGTGTTCCCGCAGCTGTCGCGCGATCGCCAGAAGCTGGTCTATACCGAGAAGGCGCTCAACGGCTCCATCGCCGTGGTGAATCCGGATTTCACCGGCTACACGCGCATCTACGATCCGGCCACCAGTGGCGTGGACCCGGCACTGATTGCCAAGGGCCTGGCCGGCGCATTCCAGCCGACGTGGTCGCCCGACCGCCGGTGGGTGGCCTTCGGGGTGGGGCAGTGGTTCCTGACGCGCGCGGCCGGCCCGGGCCGCATTGCGCGCATCAGGACCGATGGCAGCATGAACGGCGTGCCCGAGTTCCTGACCGATGGCGCGATCAATGCTGGCTTTCCGAGCTTTTCGCCCGATGGCAGGAAGATCGTCTACCGTGTGTGGAGCCCGGGCGAAGTGGGGCTGCGCATCATCGACGTGGACACGCGCTCGATCACCACGCTGACTACGGAGCCGGACAACACGCCGGGGTGGTCGCCCGATGGCAGTCGCATCGTCTTCACGCGCAAGCTCGTCGATCCGGCCAACCCCAACCGCTACAACTACGACGTGTTTACGATCCGGCCCGATGGCAAGGAACTGAAGCGCCTGACCACGCATGGCGCCAACGACGCCCATGCGGTCTGGACGTGGGACGGCCGGATTCTCTACAGCTCGGGCGTGTACGGCTATCGTGACGAAGTGGCGCTTTACGACTTTACGTTCCAGCCTGACGGCCAGAACTGGGTCATGAACGCGGATGGGTCTGACAAGAAGCCGCTGACCGATACGATCTGGGAAGAAGCCATGCCGCTGTTCCTGCCGAACCCGAACCGGTAACGCGCGAGCAGCTCCTGTCGAGGTAGTGTCAGTGCCTTTGGGCGCCGTGCTTGCACGGCGCTTTTTTTTGGCGCTGCAACGGGTGAGCCGCAGCCTCGCACCGCATGTCCCAAAAAAGCAAACGCATGTCCCAGATAAGCAAGCGGGAATGGTCTTGCACGCCAGATACTCGATGCACAGGACAAGGCGGACCGACCCCCGGATTCGCCGGACATTGCAGGAGACATGACAGTGAAGATCAGGCAGATCACGCCGGCCATCGGGGCCGAGATTTCAGGTGTCCATCTGGGCGAGGTGTCGCGCGATGCGGCGCAGTTCGCCGCGATCAAGGCGGCGCTGCTCGCGCACAAGGTGCTTTTCTTTCGCAGGCAGCAGATCACGCGCGCCGAGCATGTGGCCTTCGCCAGCCGCTTCGGCAAGCTGGAAGACCATCCGGTGGCCGGCAGCGATCCCGATCATCCGGGCCTGGTGCGCATCTACCGTAGCGACAACCCGCACAGCTACGAGAACAACTATCACTGCGACGGCCTGTGGCGCCCGAACCCGGCGATGGGCGCGGTGCTGCGCTGCATCGAGTGTCCCGAGATCGGCGGCGACACCATCTGGGTCAACATGGCCAAGGCCTACGAGGAACTCTCCGACGAGATCCGGCAGAAGATCATCGGCCTGCGCGCCCGGGCCAGCATCGAGCACAGCTTCGGTGCCGTGATGACGCCGGAGGCCCGCGCCAAGCTGGCCCAGGACCACCCTTCGGTGGAGCACCCGGTGGTGCGTACCCACCCCGAGACCGGCGAGAAGATCCTGTTCGTCGGCGCCGGCTTCAGCACGCACTTCACCAACTACAGCACGCCGGCCAATGTGCGCCACGGCATTGACAAGGCGCCGGGCGCCTCGCTGCTGCTGAACTACCTGATCAGCCGCGCCACCATCCCCGAGTACCAGGTGCGGTGGTCGTGGCAGGAAGGCGACGTGGTGGTGTGGGACAACCGTTGCACGCAGCACTACGCGCTGAACGACTACTACCCGGCGCCGCGCAAGATGGAACGCGCCGGCATCGTGGGCGATGTGCCGTACTGATTCGACGCTGACGATTACTGGAGCATCACTGTGAATTTTCTAGACGGTCACCTCTTCCCTGAAAACCAGCAGCCGCTGATCATCACTGCCGCGCCGTACGCGCCGGGCTGGCTGCCATCCGATTTTCCCGAGGACATCCCGGTCACGATGGAGGCCCAGATCCAGAAGGCCGTGGACTGCTACAACGCCGGCGCCACGGTGCTGCACCTGCACGTACGCGAGCTGGACGGCAAGGGCAGCAAGCGGCTATCCCGCTTCAACGAACTGATTGCCGGCGTGCGCGAGGCGGTGCCCGAGATGATCATCCAGGTGGGCGGTTCCATCTCGTTTGCGCCCGAGGACGAAGGCCAGGCCGCCAAATGGCTGTCGGACGATACCCGGCACATGCTCGCTGACCTGGACCCGAAGCCGGACCAGGTCACGGTGACGGTCAACACGTCGCAGATGAACGTTACCGACCACGCCGAGGATGCCGACTTCCGGGGCACCTCGCGCGAGGACATGGCGCTGTTCAACGCCTACAAGAACATGACGGTGCCGGCCAACCCTGGCTGGGTGGAAGAGCACGTGCGCCGGCTGACCGCCGCCGGCATCCAGAGCGAATTCCAGTGCTACAACATCAACAGCTTCGAGTCGGTCGAGCGGCTCATGCGCCGGGGCTTCTACAAGGGGCCGCTGATCCTGAACTGGGTGGCCATCGGCGGCGGCATGGACACGCCGAGCCTCTACAGCCTGGCCAACTTCATGCGCGCCGTGCCCGACGGCGCGGTGGTCACGGTGGAAAGCAACGTGCGCAACGTGCTGCCCGTCAACGTGATGGGCATCGCCATGGGCCTGCATGTGCGGTGCGGCACCGAAGACGTGCTGTGGAATCCGCGGCGCACCGGGAAGCAGGGCACCGTGGCGCAGATCGCGCAACTGGTGCGGATTGCCCGCGAGCTGGGCCGCGACATCGCCACGGCGAAGCAGGCGCGCGAGATGTGCCGGATCGGGGTGTTCTACGACACCGTTGACGAAGCGCTGCAGGCCAACGGCTTCGCGCCGAACCGCAACGGCGGCAACCAGGGCTACCTGCACAAGGGCCAGTGACGGCGCGCCGCGCCAGGGAGACTGACATGAAACGCCCCCTTTTTCACACGCCGCTGGCGCTTGCGGTGGTGGCGGCGCTCGGGTCGGCGCTGTACGCCCCGCGCGCTGCGCTGGCCTCCGAATGGCCCGCGAAGCCGGTACGGATACTGGTTGGCGCGCCGCCCGGCGGCACTGCCGACATCCTTGCGCGCCTTATCGCCCATGAACTGCAGCGCCCGCTGGGCCAGACCGTGATCGTCGACTACAAGCCGGGCGCGGCCGGCACCATTGCCGTGCAGGGCATGCTGGCGGCGCCGCGCGACGGCTACACCTTCCTGCTGATCCAGAAGGGCATTGCTTCGGAAGTGCCGCTGGCCATCAAGGTGTCCTACGACCCGTTCAAGGACATCGTGCCCATTGCCCAGCTCACGCGGCAGGGGCTGATCCTGGTCGGCAACCCGGAGTTGCCCGCGAAGAACCTGCCGGAGCTGGTCAGGTACATCAAGGCCAACCCGGGCAAGACCGACTACGCGAACTTTGGCGTGGGCCTTCGCGGCCAGACCATCGGCGTGCAGTTCAACCGGCTGGCCGGACTGGACACCGGCGCGGTGAGCTACAAGGGCTCGCCGCCCGCGCTGCAGGACGTGATGGGCGGGCAGGTGCCGCTGATGTTCGACGGGCCGGCCACGTCGCTGCCGTTCATCAAGTCCGGCAAGCTCAGGGCCTTTGCGGTGGCCTTTCCGCAGCGCATCTCAGCCCTGCCCAACGTGCCCACCTTTGCCGAGCTGGGTTATCCCGATCTCAACGAAGTGGGCTGGATGGGGCTCTGGGCGCCGTCCGGGGTGCCGCCGGCGGTGACGGGCAGGATGCGCGAGGCCACGCTCAAGGCGCTGCAGTCGCCGGAGTTGCGGCGCAAGATCCAGGACCTCGGCATGGAAGTGGGCGCGCCAGCCACCACCGAGGAAATGGCCGTGGATATTCGCGAATCGTACGAGCGCCAGGGCAAGCTGCTGCGCTCGATCCATTACACACCGCAATGAGCGCGAGCCTTCGAGGAACAGGCATGAAAGCAGCAAGGGTATTGCCCGGTGCCGATGGCGGCCGGCTCGACGTGCAGGACATCGCCGTGCCGCAGCCAGGCGCCGGCGAGGTGCTGGTCAGGGTGCGCGCATCGGGGCTCAACTTTGGCGAGCTGAAGTACATGCGCGAGCATCGCACCGGGAACGCGATGACGGCTGGCGTGGAGTTTGCCGGCGAGGTGGTGAGCGTGGGCGACCAGGTCGATGACTGGCGCGCCGGCGACCGTGTGATGGGCCATGGGCGCGGCTGTCATGCGCAGTACGTGGTGGCGGCCCCGCTGGCGCTGATGGCGGTGCCCGACGACGTGTCGTGGGTGGATGCGGCGGCGTTCCCCAACGTCTTCATCACCGCCCATGACGCGCTGGTCAGCAACGGCGAGCTCAAGGCTGGCGAGACGGTGTTCGTCAACGGCGCCTCGGGCGGGGTGGGCATGGCGGCGATCATGGCGGCCCGGGCGCTCGGTGCCGGGCTGGTGATCGCATCGTCGCGCTCGGCGGCAAAGCTGGAGCGGCTGGCCGCCTTCGGCGCCGACGTGGGCATCGACGCCTCGCGGCAGGCGCAGGTCGAGGCCATCATGGCGGCCACCGACGGCCGTGGCGTCGACGTCTTGATCGACACGGTCGGCGGCAGCGTGTTCGAGGACAACGTGCGGAGCCTGGCGGTGAAGGGGCGGCTGGTCAACCTCGCGCGGCTGGGCGGCGGCCAGTTCGGGCAGCTCGATCTCAACCTGCTCTGGCTGAACCGGCTAAAGCTGGTTGGCGCGACGTTCCGCACGCGCACCGAGCAGGAACGCCTGGCCTGCATCCGGGCGTGCGCGTGCGACCTGCTGCCGCACTTCCGCGCGGGCGGGCTGCGCCTGCCGATCGACCGGGTGTTTCCGCTCGCCGGGATTGCGGACGCCTATGCGTATATCGCCAGCAGCCAGCACATGGGCAAGATCGTGCTTACTTCCGACTGACGGCGGGGGAGGGCCGGCGCCGGCCCGGCGCGGTGGTGTTGGTTGCGTCGAGACGCGCCGCCGTCTGCTGGCGCCACTGGGTAACGCTGCAGCCAAACTCGGCGCGGAACCAGTGGCTGAAGCTGCTCTGGTTCGAGAAGCCTAGCAACCCGGCAATCTCGCCAATCGGCTGGTCGCTTTCTCCCAGATGACGGATGACGAGTTCCGTGCGTACTTCGTCGAGCAGGGTCGAAAAAGTCAGGCCGTCGGCGCTCAGGTGCCGATGCAGCGTGCGCCGATCCACGCGCAGCAGGTGCGCCACCTGCTGCGCCGTGCAGCGGCCGACCGGAAGCAGCGCCACGATCAGGTCGCGGCACGATTCCCGCGTGCCTTCGCCTCGGCGGCGCAGCGCGGCCTCCAGGTAGTCGCGCGCCAGTTGCGTGGCGCCGGAGCGGTCTGGCGTGCGGGCTTTTTGCAGGTCGGCGGCGGCGCAAACCAGCCCGTTGAACGGCTGGTTGAACATCGGATGGCGGCCAAAGAACGCTTGATGGGCGGACGAACTGGCCGGCGGGCGATGCGTGAAGCACACCTGCAGCGGGCGCCACTGGGGCCCGATCAGCTCGCGCAGGATGCGAAACATCATGCCCACCGTCAGCTCCATGGCCTGGCGCGTGGCCTGTCCGGGGCTGGGCAGCAGGTCTTCACGGATGATCACGGTCTCGCCCACGTCCTCGATGCGCGTGACCAGCGAGGCGCTGATCAGCTTCAGGTAGCGGCTCAGCGTGTCGAGGGCCTGGCGCGGCGACGCTTCTTCCTTCAGCACCAGGCTGATCGGCCCGAGGTTGGCGAACGTCCGGCGCGCCGCCATCCGCAACGCGAAGTCCTCCACCCCGGTGGCGCTGGCGGTGGCCTCGAGCAACTCGCGCAGGGCGCTGCTCGGAATCAGCGTTTCAGGGTTCTTGAGCAACCGCGGGGAGAGCCCGGCGGCGCGCAGCAGGGCGCCGGGATCATGGCCGAGCGAGGTCACCAGCTCGGCGTAGCCGTTCAGCGTGGCACTGCGGACCAGGCGGCCGACGTTGTGTCCGATGTTCTCCCCGACTTTCTGCATACCTCGGCGTTTTACGATGTCCGTACCGAAGCGAGAGTATGCCCCAACCGCCGATCGTGCCCGGGGCGCCCGGCACGCTCAGGAACTCATGGCACTTTTCCGAGTCAATTGTTGCGTTCGGTTACAATGCTGTGCCGCAGCAATGCCGTCGGCATTTGTCTGCACAAAATCCGCAAAACCTGCGAAGTCTGTTATCGCGCCCCCATCTGCGCCCCCATCTTGATACGTTTCGTTCTCTTCCTGCTGACTGCCCTGTGCTTGTCCGCGCTGTCCCTCCCGGCAGCGGCGAACGTGCGCGCGGCCGCGCCGCAGGCAGAGGCCGCCGTAGCGGTGGCGGAAGCGGCTGAAGTGGCTGAAGTGACGAATACGCCTGATTACGCGGTGCTCGCCACCGGTGACGACCTCTCGCAGATCGTGCTGCCGGGCGACCCTGACTTCGGGGCCGACGACGACGCCGTCGACGATGGCCCGCCCCCTGGATACTGCAACATCTGGTCGGCAGACCTGCTCGACCCGCTCGACCTGTTCGATGCGGTGGACGAGACGAGCGCCTTGTTCGTGCTGCCGACCTTCGAACTCGGCGAGGCCGTGGTGGACCGTTTCCAGGCTCCCACGGCGCGCTCCACGTTTGAGTCAGAAGGCCTGTTCCGGCCGCCCAACCTCCTCGCCTGATTCTCCAGGCCGCCGTCCGGGCTGATGCCCGGACGCAGCGCCTTCCTTGCCCTTGCGCCCCCGATGTGTTCCGCGACCTGCGTGTCGCGGCCCGCTGCCATGGCCGTTGGCGTCCGGTGTTTCACCCGGCACGCGCTCGGCCGGCATCTCGCGGGGTGGCCGGGCAGCCGTTTCGTTTGATTCTTTCCGACATGAAGACCAAGAAAACGTTGACCTGGGTCGCGTCGCTGTCGTTCGTGGCGGCGCCGGCCTGGGCGGCCCAGCCCGTGCCGGCCAGCGCCAGTGCGCCGGCCGCCCAGCCGGGCCATGGCACCGCGCCGGCCCCGACGCTGCTTGCCGCCAAGCCCATGCCGCGCGTTACCACGCCCGCGGCCGAAACCTTCCAGCTGTCGCAACTGCTGGAACTCGCGCAATCGACCAACAAGGGCGTGGACGCCGCGCAAGCCAATGTGGATGCCGCGTCCGCCGCAATTACGTCGTCGCGCGCGTATCCGAACCCGCAGGTGGAAGTGATGTACGGGCGCCTTTCCGGCAAGCAGCCGGGCGTGGCCAGCGGCAACGCGCCGTCGTACGCGGTGGTGCAGAAGTTCGACTATCCGAACCAGCGCAACCTGCGCGAGAAGATGGCCGGCCGCGGGCTGGAAGCGTCCGAGGCGCAACGCCAGACCTTCCGCGCCGAACTGGCCGCGCGCGTGAAGACGGCCTATTTTCAGGTGCTGCGGCGCGAGACCGAACTGGCCGCCGCCCGCGAGGACCTGAACCTGATGCGCCAGATCCAGGAGCGCGCCAAGGTGCGCGTGGGCGTGGGCGAGGCGCCGCGCTACGAACTGATCAAGGCCGATACCGAACTGCTGGCGGCGCAGAAGACGCTGCAGACCACCACGCTGCGCGTGGAGCAGGCCAAGGCCTCGCTGCGCCAGCAGGTGGGCGGCGCCATGCCGGCGCGCTACGCGCTGGTGGGCAGCCTCTCCACCACGCCCGACGTGCCAAACCTGGCCGTGCTGCGCGACACCGTGCAGGCCAACAACGCCGAGCTGAGCCAGCGCCGCAGCGAACTGGAACGCGCCCGCCTGGGCGTGGACTACCAGCGCTCGCTGCGTTGGCCCGAGGTGTCGTTGCGTGCCAGCACCGACCGGCAGCCCGATAACAACGTCTCGCAGATCGGCCTGGTGATGACCATTCCGCTGTGGGACCGCCGCAGCGGCCCGGTGGGCGAGGCGACGGCGCAGGCCACGCAGGCGCGCACCGCGCTGGAAGCGCGTGAATTCGAACTGATGCAGGAGCTGGACACGGCCTACCAGCAGTTCGAAATCACCCAGGCCCAGGTCACGGCGCTGGAATCGGGCATCGTGCGCGAGGCCGAATCGGCGCTGGGCGTGGCGGAAGCCGCCTACCGCTTCGGCGAGCGCGGCATTCTCGACTATCTCGACGCCCAGCGCGTGCTGCGCAATGCGCGCAGCGAACTGATCAACGCGCAGTACGAGCTGCAGATCGCCGCCATCCAGATTGAAAAGCTCATGTCCGCCACGCCCGGTGCTCCTACCGGCGCCGTGCCCGCCATGCCCGTTTCCCCGAATCTGAACTGAACATGCGTCCCTATCATTCCCTGCTTTCCATTGCAGCCGCCGTCGTGATGGCGATGTCGCTGGCCGGTTGCTCCAAGGAGCCCGAGGCCGTTGCCGAGGCGCCCAAGCTGCCGCCTGGCGTGGTCAAGCCCGAAGAAAACCTGCAGAAGACCCTCAAGGTGTCGCCCATCACCACGTCTCCGTTCAGCGAGATGCTGCGCGTGGCCGGCCGCATCGACTTCGATGAACAGCGCGTGTCGCGCATCGGCGCCACCGTGACCGGCCGCGTGACCGACCTCTACGCCATCCTTGGCCAGGAAGTGAAGGCCGGCCAGGTGCTGGCCCGCCTGCACAGCAGCGAGCTGGGCGCCGCGCAGATGGCCTTCCTGAAGGCCGAGGCGCAGAACGAGCTGCAGGCCCGCAACGCCGAGCGCGCGCGCCAGCTGTTCGACGCGGACGTGATCGGCCGTGCCGAACTGCAGCGCCGCCAGAGCGAATACGCGATTGCCGCGGCCGAAATGCGCGCGTACCGCGACCAGCTGCGCGTGCTCGGCATGTCCGCGCAGGCCATTACCACGCTGGCCAGGAACGGCAGCATCGATTCGTACTCGCCGGTGTTTTCCAGCATCAGCGGCACGGTGGTGGAGCGCAACGTGGCCCAGGGCCAGGTGGTGCAGCCGGCCGATGCGCTGTACACCGTGGCCGACCTCTCGCGCGTATGGGTGGTGGCCGAAGTGCCCGAGCAGCAGGCCGCCCAGGTGGCCGAAGGGCAGAGCGTGGATATCGAGGTGCCGTCGCTGGCCAGCAGCAATGGCCGCATCACGGGCAAGCTGATCTACGTGGGCCGCACGGTGAACCCGCAGTCCCGCACGGTGCTGGTGCGTACCGAGCTGGAAAACAAGGAAGGGCGCCTGAAACCCGCCATGCTGGCCAGCATGCTGATTGCCGGCAAGCCGATGGACACGCTCGTGGTGCCCGGCTCGGCCGTGGTGCGCGACGGCAACGAGGAGCAGGTCTACGTGGAAACCGCGCCGGGCCAGTACCGCCTGACCCGCGTGAAGCTCGGTTCGGAAAGCGACGGCATGCGCGTGGTGCAGAGCGGCATCAAGTCTGGCGACCGCGTGGTCGTGGAGGGTGCCTTCCACCTGGACAACGAGCGCAAGCGCCTGGAACAGGGATAAGCCGCCATGATGACATCGCTTGTAGAAGCCGCGATCAAGCAGCGGCTGGTGGTGTGCGTGGTGGCGGTGGTGCTGTTCTTCTTCGGCCTGCGCGCGGCCGGCAAGCTCTCGGTGGATGCCTTCCCGGACGTGACCAACGTCCAGGTGCAGATCGCCACGGAAGCCGCCGGACGCTCGCCCGAGGAAGTGGAGCGCTTCGTCACCGTGCCCATCGAAATGTCGATGACGGGCCTGCCCGGCCTGGAAGAGATGCGTTCGCTGAACAAGGCCGGCCTGTCGCTGATCACGCTCGTGTTCACCGACAAGACCGACGTCTACTTCGCGCGGCAGCTCGTCATGGAGCGGCTGATCGAGGTGGGCGGCCGCATGCCGGAAGGCGTGGCGCCGGTACTGGGCCCAGTGTCCACCGGGCTTGGCGAGGTGTACCAGTACACGCTGGACCGCCCCGATGACGGCGACCGCGAACTGACGCAGGAAGAGCTGGCCGAGCGCCGCATCGCGCAGGACTGGGTGGTGCGCCCGTTGCTGCGTTCCATCCCGGGCGTGGCCGAAATCAACTCGCAGGGCGGCTACGTGCGGCAGTACCAGGCGCTGGTCAACCCGGAGCGCATGCGCCACTACGAGATCAGCCTGCAGCAGGTGTACCAGTCTCTGGCGCGCAACAACGCCAACTCGGGCGGCGGCGTGCTGCCGCACTACGCGGAGCAGTACCTGATTCGCGGCGTGGGCCTGGCCAAGGGCGTGGACGACATCGGCAGCATCGTGCTCAAGGAGGTCAACGGCACGCCGGTCTACCTGCGCGACGTGGCGCAGGTGACGATCGGCCATGAGGTGCGCCAGGGCGCGGTGGTCAAGAACGGCCAGACCGAGGCGGTGGGCGGCATCGTGATGATGATGCGCGCCGGCAACGCCAAGGAGGTGGTGAGCCGCGTCAAGGCCCGCGTGGCCGAGATCAACGCCAAGGGCATGATCCCCGGCGGCCTGCAGATCGTGCCGTACTACGACCGCAGCGAACTGGTGGATGCCGCGCTGTGGACGGTGACCAAGGTGCTGCTCGAAGGCGTGGTGCTGGTGGTGATCGTGCTGTTCCTCTTCCTGGGGGACGTGCGCTCGTCGGTGATCGTGCTGGCCACGCTGGTGCTCACGCCATTGCTGACGTTCATGGTGATGAACCGGATCGGGCTCTCGGCCAACCTGATGTCGCTGGGGGGGCTGGCCATTGCCATCGGCTTGATGGTGGACGGCTCGGTCGTGGTGGTGGAAAACGCGTTCGAGCGGCTGGGCCATGCCGAGAAGTCTGGCCTGACGCGTACCGAGGTGCTGGTGAAGGCCGTGCAGGAAGTGGCCACGCCGGTGATCGTGGGCGTGGGCATCATCATCCTGGTGTTCCTGCCGCTGATGACGCTGCAGGGCATGGAAGGCAAGATGTTCGCGCCGCTGGCGATCACCATCTCGATTGCGCTGGCCATCTCGCTGATCCTGTCGCTGACGCTGTCGCCGGTGCTCTCGTCGTACCTGCTCAAGGGCGGCGCCGAGCATGACACGCGCGTCATCGCGTTCATGAAGCGCCACTACCTGCGCATGCTGCACTGGTCGCTGCTCAACAGCAAGAAGACCGTGCTGAGCGCGGTGGGGCTGTTCGTGGCCACGATCCTGATCGTGCCGATGCTGGGCACCTCGTTCATTCCGGAAATGAAGGAAGGCTCGATCGTGCCGGCGCTGGACCGCGTGCCGAACATCTCGCTCGAGGAATCGGTCAAGCTGGAGCGCCAGGCCAACAAGCTGGTGCTGGAAGTGCCGGGCGTGAAGTCGGTGGTGTCCGGCGTGGGTCGCGGCGAGAGCCCGGCCGACCCGCAGGGCCAGAACGAGTCGACGCCAATCGCCAGCCTGAAGGACCGCGACGAGTGGCCCGACGGCTGGACGCAGGACGACATCGCCAACGCCATCCGCGAGAAGCTGAAGGCCATTCCGGGCGTGCAGATCGTGATGGCGCAGCCCATCTCGGACCGCGTGGACGAGATGGTCAGCGGCGTGCGCTCGGACATCGCCGTGAAGATCTTCGGCGACGACCTGGACAAGCTGCGCGAGCTGGCTGGCGAGATTGCGCGCGTGGCGGGCGGCATCAATGGGTCGCAGGATATCCGCATCGAGCGCATCTCGGGCCAGCAGTACCTGTCGATCGAGATCGACCGCCAGGCCATTGCGCGTTACGGGCTGAACGTATCGGACATCCACGACATCATCGAGATCGCCATCGGCGGCAAGCGCGCCACGGACATCTTCGAGGGCGAACGCCGCTTTGCGGCGGCGGTGCGCCTGCCCGAGGAGTTCCGCAACAACGTGCAGGCCATCCGCAACCTGCTGGTGCAGGCGCCCGATGGCGTGCAGGTGCCGCTGCAGAGCGTGGCCAAGATCGAGGTCAGCGATGGCCCCGCGCAGATCAGCCGCGAAATGGCCAAGCGCCGTGTGGTGGTGATGATCAACGTGAAGGACCGCGATCTCGGCGGCTTCGTGGCCGAGCTGCAGTCCGCCACGGAGAGCAAGGTCAAGCTGCCGGAGGGCTACTACTACGAGTGGGGCGGCCAGTTCCAGAACATGGAACGCGCCATGGGCCACCTGAAGCTGATCGTGCCGATCACGATTGCCGCGATCTTCTTCCTGCTGTTCCTGCTGTTCAATTCGCTGCGCTTTGCCACGCTGATCATCACGGTGCTGCCGTTTGCATCGATCGGCGGCATCATCGGGCTGTTCGTCACAGGCGAATACCTGTCGGTGCCGGCCTCGGTGGGCTTCATCGCGCTGTGGGGCATGGCGGTGCTGAACGGCGTGGTGCTGGTGTCGTATATCCGCACGCTGCGCGAGCAGGGCATGTCGCTGCGCAACGCGGTGGTGCGCGGTGCCACGCAGCGGTTCCGGCCGGTGATGATGACCGCCACCATCGCCATGCTGGGTCTGGTGCCGTTCCTGTTCTCGTCGGGGCCGGGCTCCGAGGTGCAGCGCCCGCTGGCCGTGGTGGTGATCGGTGGCCTGATCACGTCCACGCTGCTGACGCTGGTGATGGTGCCCACGCTGTACCGCTGGTTCGACGACCGCAAGCCTGAGCCGCGCGACATGTCGGTGTAAGGCGGACGGCGTAGCCGCCGCAGTACAATGGCAACCGGCCGGCATGCATCGCGCGTGCCGGCCGTTTTTGTTTGGAGTGAATACCCATGACAACGCATGCACGCCGCACATGGGCGGCGTCTATCGCTTTTGTTGCAACGCTGGCGTTGCCGATGATCGCTTCGGCGGCCGATGCGCCGACCATTGCGCCGACCAATACCGAACTGGGCCAGCGCGGCGGCCGCCCCGAGGCGCCCGAAGCGCCGCTGGCCTGCATGGAGGCCGTCAAGGCGAAGTTGCCGAACCCGGACAAGTTCCGCTGGGTGCGCAGCACCTCGCGCCGCGTGGCCGAAGACGTCTACAGCGTGGTGGGCAGCATCGAGTTCGTGAACCAGGCCGGCGAAGCGCGCCAGGGCGAAGCCCAGTGCGACGTCATGCGCGCCCCCGGCAACCAGTTCATCGTGCCGAAGGTACGGCTGCCGCAGTAAGCGCGCTGACTCCGCGATGCCCACAGTCTTCGCCCCTCTCCCGCTTGTGCGGGAGAGCGGCCGGGAGAGAGGGCAAGCCCATCAGGTGCTAGCTGCGCATCTCGCAGAGCGAGCGCTCGAACCCCTCTCTCGTTGCGAGAGACTTGGTCTCTTCATCCCTCAAGCCGCTTCCGTGCCTCGCGGCGGCGGCGGCGGCGCGGCTGGCGCCGCTGCCACCGGCAGCAATTCACCGCGCAGCAGCCGCACCAGCGTCTTCCACGTCAGCAGGCCGATGATGGCGTTGGCCGCGAGGAACAGCCCGAAAGCCAGCCCCGTCATTTCGTCGCCAGCACCGCGCTCGGCCATGTGGATGGCCATGCCGGGCAGGGCCGCCACGCCGAAGCTGAAGGACCAGTAGGCCGGCGAGAAGCGCTGCGTGCCGATCCACGGCAGCAGCCGCAGCATCACCAGCGCCTGGAACAGGCCGTAGCCGAGCAGGCCATAGGCGAACAGGTCTGGCTGGCCCTGCGTCAGCGCCAGGTACGCGGTGCCGCCCACCACGGGCGGTGCGATCTGGATACCCAGCAGCGTGCGCCGGGCCTCGGGCAGCGGGGCGTTGACGGCGGCACGGTTCAGCACCATCGATTCAATCGCCAGCCACGAGAGCAGGCTGGCACCGAACAGCAGCATGCCAATCTGCTGCCAGCCGATCATGGCGGCGGCCGTGGCACCCACAAAGCCCGGCGCCACGGCCGGCAGGTAGGCGGCGGGCGTGATGGCGCCCGGTTGGAGGCTGCCTTGCCAGATCCGGCCATGCAGCGACGCGCCCAGCACCAGCTGGCCCAGCGTGGCGGCCACGAACATGACGATCGCCACGTGCGGCGCATACGGGTAGACCACCTGGGTGGCCAGCAGCGTGGAGGTGGGAATCAGCGCCGCGAACGACGACTGCACCGGGTCGGCCATTTCCGCGCGCGCCGCCTCGGGCGCCACACGCCATTTGCGCGCATAGGCGCCGATCAGCACGACCCAGATCGCCAGGCCCGACACGGCCAGCACCGTGGCGGGCAGCGCAGGCAACGCCCAGATGCGCGCCGCGCCGCGCCAGACATTGGCCAGGGCCAGCATGCCAACCGCCATGCCGAAGAAGGACAGCGGAATCGTACGGACAGGCGTGGATGGGGTGGGGGCGCCCATGGTGTGCTCGCAATCGGAATTGGTTGATGCATCAGATAGTACGCAGACATGGCCCACGCTGCTGGCGCATTCGGCTCAGGTTCTTGCTGGTTCGTCTCGAATTGCGCGTGCGTCGGCCCAATCGCTTATCCGCCGTCCGTGTGGTGCTGGGGGCACAAGATTAAATTCTTGTCATCCGGCAAATCGAATGTGGACATCGACCAGATCGTCTCCTACTCTTTGTGTACGCTGTACACAAGATGGCGGCGCAACCCTGAATATGGAACTGGAGACGTTTGCATGAATATCGAAACCACCAACGAACACCGCTGGCTGCACAAGCTGGTTGGCACGTGGACGGCCGAGGGCGAAGCGCAGATGGGGCCCGATGGCCCGACCGAGAAGTGGAAGATTCCCGAGCAGGTGAGCAAGGTTGGCGACGCCTGGGTGCAGACCCGCTCCGAGGGCGAGTTTCCCGGCTGCGGGCCGGCCATCACGGTCATGACGCTGGGCTATGACCCGGCCCGCAAGCACTTCGTGGGCACCTTTATCGGCTCGATGATGACCCACATGTGGGTCTACGAAGGCGACCTGGAGGCCGACGGCAAGACGCTGACGCTGCGCGCCGATGGCCCGGCCTTCACGCCGGACGGCCAGGTGCAGGCGGGCAAGATGGCAAAGTATCGCGATGTGATCGCGTTCCAGGACGATGACCACCGTACGCTCACGTCGTTCATGCAGGGCGACGATGGCGCGTGGACCCAGATCATGCAGGCGAGCTACCGGCGCGAGAAGTAAGCGGGGTGGGGGAGGGCCACGCACGGCGTGGCCGCGGCCCTCATGGCATGGCCGCCCTGGCCGGCCGAGAAGGCTTGGCTCAGGCGCGGTCGAGTTCGCTGCTGTTCCACCAGGCTTCGAGCAGCGGCTGGAAGCGGTCGTCCGGGGCGGGCGGCACGCGCGTGCTCTTGCGGGCCGGCGGCAGTTGGCGCCCGGTCAGCTGATAGAAAACGGCCGCCGGCGGGGTGCCGGGACCGTAGGGCACATGATCGATCACGCTCATCTGCCGCGCCGCCTTCAGCGCGCGCGTGGTCTCCTCGGGGGAGAGTGCGCACGCGTCGGCCAGCGCATCCCGGCGCAGCGGACCCTGACGCTGCAAGCCTTCCATCAGCAGATGCACGCATTCGCGCGTATTCCGTTTCATGCCGCGCATTGTTCCGCACTGCCTGACACTTCACAATGACACTTGACACTTGTTTGCAATCCTTCGCTTGCAACTGTGGCAGCCACGCAAATGTCGGCCTGAAAGTGGCGCGAAAGCGGCCCAAAAGCGTTGACGCCGCCACTTGTGCCGACCCCCTCTTGCATCTGGCTTGATACTGTATAAACATACAGTATTCGACGAATTCCGATGTCCGCGCCGACCCCGGCGCGGCAGCCGATTGCCATCATGACCGCCCCCTTGCAGGAACAGCCGCCGCTGCTGGCGGAAGACCCTGCACCTTCCTCTTCCGCGTCTCTTGCCTCGCTGCATCGCGAATCGGTGCGCGCGCTGGAGCAGCGTTACCCCGGCCTGTGGCGCGCGGGGCAGCTTGGCCGTGCCGGCCGCCTGCCCGTGTGCCCCACCGGCTATGACGCGCTGACGGCCGAACTGCCGGGCGGCGGCTGGCCGGCCGGTGCCGTGACCGAGCTGCTGCTGGCGCAGGATGGCGCGGGGGAGTTGCGCCTGCTGATGCCCGCGCTGCGTACGCTGGCGGCCGGGGGGCGGCGCATCGGCCTGGTCAATCCGCCCTGCCTGCCCAATGCCGCGAGCCTGGCGGACGGCCGGCTGCCCGCGCGCCAGCTGTACTGGGTGCGGCCGCCGGCCGCCGCCACGCTGGCCTCGCAGCGGACGGACATGCTGTGGGCCGCCGAGCAGATGCTGCGCAGCCAGGCGTTTGGCGCGGTGCTGGTGTGGCTGGGCCGCGCCCGGCCCGAGGCGTTGCGGCGCCTGCAGGTGCTGGCCCAGGCTGGCGACACCGTGGTATGGGCGCTGCGTCCGCTGCGGGTGCTGCAGGAATCGTCGTCGGCGGTGCTGCGGCTGGCGCTGTCGCCGCTGCCGGGCAACCGGATGTCGATTGCCTTCCACAAGCGGCGCGGCCCCGCGCGCGACACGCCGCTGGTCTTGCCGCTGGAAGGCATGGGCCACGTGCCGGAGCGCACGGGGGTGCCTGCCGTATCGCCTGCCGTATTGCCGACGGTATCGCCTGCCGTATTGCCTGCCGTATCGCCCACGGTATCGCCTGCCATGCCGGTAGGTGCCGATCATGTTGCCCATGACGTACTGGATCGCGGTGCATCTGCCGCGCCTGTCGCTGGACGCGCTGCAGCCGAGCTGGCCTGAGACCGCCGGCGCGCCGCCCAACCCCGACACCGGAACGCTGCGACAGCTGCCGGTGGCGGTGGTGGCGCACGAGCGCGTGGTGCTGGCCAATGGCCCGGCCATGGCGCTGGGCGTGCGCTACGGCATGCGGCGCGGCGGCGTGCAGGCGTTGTCGGCCGAGGTGGTGCAGCTTGAACGCGACCCCGCTGCCGAGGCCGACCTGCTGGACTCGGTGGCGCTGACGCTGCTGCATTTCACGCCGGCGGTGGCGATCGATGCCGAGCCCGAGTCGGCCACGGTGATGCTCGATGTCACGGCCAGCCTGCGCCTGTTCGGCGGTCATCGCGCGCTATGCCGCGCCATCCGCGCACGCGTGCGGCAACTTGGCACGTTCGCGCAGGTGGGCAGCGGCACCACGGCGCAAGGCGCGGCGTGGCTGGCGCGCCAACCGATGCGCAAGACACCGCGTGGCATCGTGCGGCCGGCCCGCCGCGCGGTGCAGGCGCGGCGCATGACGCGCCTGCTGGACCAGCTTCCCGTGGCATGCCTGCAGGCGTACACCGACCCGGAATGGCTCGAAGGCATTGGCTGCCGCACGCTGGGGCAGGTGCGGCGCCTGCCGCGCGCGGGCTTGTCGCGCCGCATCGGCACCGGCCTGCTGGCGCGGCTGGACGACGCCTACGGCGCCGATGGCAAGGCCCCCGCCGGGTTTGCCTGGTTCGCGGCCCCGCCCACGTTCGCGCAGCGCATGGATCTGCCGGGCCGCATCGAATCGGCCGAAGGCGTGCTGGCGGGCGCGCAGCGCCTGCTGCTGGCGCTTTCCGGCTGGCTGGCGGCGCAGCAGGCCGGCGTCACGCGCTGCGTGCTGATGCTGGAGCACGAGCGCTACCGGCTGGGCGAGGACACCGACAGCACGCCGGTGCCGCTGGCACTGGCACAGCCGAGCCGCGATCCCGTGCACCTGGCAAAGCTGCTGCGCGAGAAGCTCGACAAGGTGCGCTTTCACGCGCCGGTCGGCGGCCTGGGCCTGCGTGTGGAAGCGATGGAAACCTGCGTGCCGCGCAGCGATTCGCTGTTTCCGGAACCCGGAGCCGAGCCCGCCGAACTGGGTCGGCTGCTCGACACGCTGGCCGCCCGCCTGGGCCGCGACAACGTACTGCAGCCCCGGCCGCAGGCCGACCATCGCCCCGAGCGCGCCAACCAGTGGTGCGCGGTGGGCGAAGCGCCCGCCGCTGCCTCTGTCGCCCATGCCCCCGCCACAGCCGGCGCGCTGCCGCCCGAACGGCCGCTGTGGCTGCTGGAGGCGCCGCAGCCGCTGCGCGTGGAAAAGCATCGCCCCGTGTACCAGGGGCCGCTGGTCATGCTGACGCGTCCAGAGCGCATCGAGTCTGGCTGGTGGGACGGCGGGCTGGCCACGCGCGACTATTTCATTGCCGAACGCGCCGACGGGCTGCGCTGCTGGGTGTATCGCGAACGCCCGGGCCGCCCCACGCGCGACGGGCAGGAAGACGGCGGCGAATACCGCTGGTTCCTGCACGGCCTGTTTGCCTGAGTCGTGCGAGGATTGGCGATGTTGCCCGGTTTGTCTGCCCTGTTGCCGTCGCTGCCCGACTACGTCGAGCTGCACTGCATCTCCAATTTCACGTTCCTGGCCGGCGCCTCGCATCCGCAGGAACTGATCGCCCGTGCCTTCCAGCTGGGCTACAGCGGCATGGCGCTGACCGACGAGTGCTCGGTGGCCGGCACGGCGCGCGCGCACCATGCCATCAAGGTGCTGCGCGAGGACATGTGGGAAGCGGTGGCGCGCAGCGCGCGCCGGCTGGCGGCGGGCCAGGCGGCGGGCGAAGCCGACGACGGCGAGATGGGCGACATCGTGGCGTTCGTCGAGGAAGCGGACGAAGCGCGCGATGCCGAAGACGGTGGAGAGGGCGGTGACGAGATCGAGGACGACGGCGCGGCGGCGGATTTTGGCGACGACCCCGACGCCGCCGTGCGTCGCCACGCCATGCTGGAAACGCTGGCGGTGGCGGCCGATGCGTTCAACCTGATCATTGGCAGCCGGTTCACGCTGACGGCCGACCCCGGCAGCCAGTTGCCGCCGCCGCGCCTGGTGCTGCTGGCGCAGAATCGCGAGGGCTTCGGCAATCTCTGCGAGTTCATCACGCTGGGACGCCGGCGTGCGGACAAAGGCAACTACGTGCTGTATCCGTCCGACCTGGCCGATCCGCAGCCCGACGTGCAACACCTGCGCGGCATGCCCGATTGCCAGGTCATCCTGCTGCCCGACTACTGCGCCGACGCCGAGGTGCTGCGCGCGCAGGCACGGTGGTGCCGCGAGGTGTTTGGCGATCGCGTGTCGATGGCGCTGGAACTGCTGCAGGGCCACGCAGAGGCGCTGCATCGCACGCGGCTGCAGGACGTGTCGCGGCAGACCGGCGTGCCGCTGGTGGCGGCCGGCGCGGTCACCATGCATGTGCGGTCGCGCAAGCCGCTCTCCGATGTGCTGACCGCGATCCGGCTCGGCACGCCGCTGCCCCAATGCGGCATGGCGCTGGCACCCAACGCCGAGGCCCACCTGCGCATGCGCCAGGTGCTGTCGCGGCTCTATCCGCGCGAGGCGCTGGCGCGGACGCTGCATATCGCCGGGCAGTGCAGTTTCTCGCTCGATGCGCTGCGCTACGAGTATCCCGAGGAACTGGTGCCCGATGGCCTCACGCCGATCGCGTACCTGCGCCAGGAAGTGAAGCGTGGCATGGCGGAGCGCTTTCCGCACGGCATGGAGCCGGAATGGGAAAAGCAGCTCGAGGACGAACTCGCGCTGATCGAGGAAAAGCAGTACGAGCCGTTCTTCCTGACGGTGCACGACATCGTCCGCTTCGCGCGCGGCGAGGGCATCCTGTGCCAGGGGCGCGGCTCGGCGGCCAACTCGCTGGTCTGTTATTGCCTGCATATCACCGAGGTCAGCCCCGAACAGGCCAACCTGCTGTTCGGCCGTTTTCTCTCGCGCGAGCGTGACGAGCCGCCCGACATCGACGTCGACTTCGAGCACCAGCGGCGCGAGGAGGTCATCCAGTACATCTACAGGAAGTACACCCGTGACCGCGCCGCGCTGGCGGCATCGCTGATCACGTACCGCTCGCGCAGCGCATTGCGCGACGTGGGGCGCGCGCTGGGCATCGACCCGAGCGTGGTGGAGCAGGTGGTGAAGGGGCAGGCGTGGTGGGACGGCGGCACCGAGTTCATCGAGCGGATTGCGCGCTACGGGCTAGACCCGGAGTCGCCCGCGGTGCGGCAATGGGCCAGCCTGACCGAGCAGTTGCGCGGCTTTCCGCGCCATCTTTCGCAGCACGTGGGCGGTTTTGTGATTGCGCGGCACAAGCTGTCGCGGCTGGTGCCGATCGAAAACGCCGCGATGAAGGACCGCAGCGTGATCCAGTGGGACAAGGACGACCTGGAATCGCTGGGCCTGCTCAAGGTGGACGTGCTGGCGCTGGGCATGCTCACCGCGATTCGTCGTGCGCTGGCGATGATCCCGAATCCCGAGCCGGAACGCGCGGGCCTGCCCACGCGCATGGAGGACCTGCCCGAGACCGACGACGCCACCTACACGATGATCTGCAAGGCCGATACGGTCGGCGTATTCCAGATCGAGTCGCGCGCGCAGCAGTCGATGCTGCCGCGCCTGCAGCCGCGCCAGTACTATGACCTGGTGGTGGAGGTGGCCATCGTGCGGCCCGGGCCGATCCAGGGCGGCATGGTGCATCCGTACCTGAAGCGGCGCGAAGACCTGCGGCGCACCGGCAAGCTGCCCACCTACTTCAACGACGTGATCCAGCGTGTGCTGGGTCGCACGCTGGGCATTCCGATCTTCCAGGAGCAGGTGATGCAGCTGGCCATCGAGGCGGCCGGCTTCACGCCCGGACAGGCCGACCAGCTGCGCCGCTCGATGGCAGCGTGGCGGCGTCGCGGCGATCTCAAGAAGCATCAGGACGCGCTGGTGCGTGCGCTGACGTCGCGCGGCTATCCGGAAGCCTTCGCGCTGGCCATCTGCAAGCAGATCGAGGGGTTTGGCGAGTATGGCTTCCCGGAAAGCCACGCGGCCAGCTTCGCCAAGCTGGTCTATGTGAGCGCGTGGATCAAGTGCCACCATCCCGCTGCCTTCCTGTGCGCGCTGCTCAACAGCCAGCCGATGGGTTTCTATTCGCCCTCGCAACTGGTGCAGGATGCACGCCGCCACGGCGTGACGACGCAGCCGGTGGACGTGACGATCAGCGGCTGGGAGAGCGCGCTGGAACCGGCCAGGGCAGGGCAGCGCCATCGCGATGTACGGCTGGGCATGAACCGCGTGAAGGGCATGCGTGAGGCGGCGGCCTTGCGCATCGAGCACGCGCGCCTGGCGCAGCCGTTTACCAGCGTGGAAGACCTGGCCCGCCGTGCCGCGCTAGACGCGCACGATATCGACGTGCTGGCCGCGGCCGATGCACTGGTGTCGCTGGCCGGCCATCGCCGCCAGGCACGCTGGCATGCGCGCGGTGCGGCGGTGCAGACCGCGCATCGCGACCTGCTGCACGAGGCCCCGCCGCAGGAACTGGCGCTGGCCCTGCCGGAGCCGAAGATCGGCGAGGACGTGGCCGCCGACTATGCCAGCCTGGGGCTGTCACTGAAGTGCCATCCGCTGACGCTGCTGCGGCGGCGCCTGTCCGCGCTCAAGTACGTGACCGCGCAGCAGTTGTCGCGCCTGGGCAATGGCCGTCGCGTGCGCGCTTGCGGCATTGTCACGGTACGCCAGCGACCCTCCACGGCCAGCGGCACGATCTTTACCTCGATCGAGGACGAGACCGGCGCGGTGAACGTGATCATCTGGCCCGACCTGGTCGAGCGCCAGCGCAAGGAAGTGCTCGGCGCCACGCTGCTGGGCGTGATCGGCACCTGGCAGCGGCAGGGCGACGTCCGGCACCTGGTGGCGGACGAACTGGTCGACCTCAGCCCGCTACTGGGCCGGCTGATGGTGGGCAGCCGCGATTTCCACTGACATCGGAAGATTCCGATTGGCGCGCGAATGCGGCTGTGCGTTCAGCAAGGAAGCGCACGCAGACGACCCGTTCCGCGTGAAATACCCGCACATCGCACGCCCGTATATCGGTAAAAATTGATTTCGATATTTCGATATTTCGATTGAATTCGTTGTAGCAGACACAAAGCCAAGATTCCCTGCCTGATTGAAAACGGATAGCGTGAAACCCAGCGGTGCGCGCGCTGCGTGCCATCGCCGGCTTGCAGGATCCGTCATCCATCACGGAGCAGCGAACACATGGCAAGTGTCTTTGATACGCGCAGCTCGGCCAGCACGGTTGGCCGGACGCTGCATGGGACGTCGACCGGGCAGCCGCCCTATCGGCTTGAAGTGACAGCCGCACCCGAGGCGGCGGGGTTGTCCGTGGTGTCCTTCGAGGCCACCGAGCGTCTGGGCGAGCCCTATTGCGTCAAGGTGGTGCTGACGCACCCGAACGAACTGGACCGCGCGGATTTCCTGCGCAAAATGGCCACCTTCACCATCGCGCCCGCGGACGGCGCGGCGCCGCGGGCCTTCTCCGGCTGGATCGCACGGTTTTCCAGAACGCGTGTGACACGCGACTTCCGCGCCTACGAGACGGAGATCAGGCCCAACGTGGCCCTGCTGGCACTGACGACGGCCAGCCGCATCTACCAGCACAAGTCCGCGCCGCAGATCATCGAGTCTGTGCTGCGCCGGCATGGGCTGGAAGGGCATCAGTTCGAGTTCAGGACGCGCCGCCAATATCCTCAGCACAAGTTCCGGTTGCAGTACCAGATGTCCGACTGGGACTTCATCCGGCTGCTCATGGAGCAGGAGGGCCTGTACAGCTACTTCGTGCCAAGCCGGTTCGGCAAGCACTTCGGCGATGTCTTCACGGTGGCCGACGACATCGACCACTACCTCTACGAACCCGCGCTGCACGTGCCGTACCGGGAAACGGCCGGCATGGAAGCCGGCATCGAGGCGGTATTCGCGCTCCAGACCCACGCGCGCGCGGTGCCGGCATCGTTCATGACGGCCGACTACAACCCGGACCAGGCCTATGAACGAATCCGCGACCAGGCCAACATTGCGTTCAACGACACTGGCAACTACGGCCAGCCCTACGTCTATGGCACGCACCATCTGGACTGGGCAGGCGCCAGATGGGAGGCGCAGCTTCGCCACGAGGCGGCACTGGCCGGCCAGATCGTCTACGAGGGCGAAAGCAATATCGTGGGACTGTGCCCCGCCAGGATCCTCCGCATGGACATGGCCTTGCCCGACGCGCCGCACGGGCAGGTTGTCACCGAAGTCATCCACACCGGCGCGCGCGACCAGGCGTATCGCAACACCTACAAGGCCATGCCGTCTGGCAGGCGCTATCGCCTGCCCATTGAGGAAAGCAAGTGGCCGCGCATCGCCGGAACGCTGAGCGCGCGCGTTACGTCACCCAACCAGTATCCGTACGCCTACCTGACCCAGCACGGACATTACACCGTGCGCTTCGACTTCGATTTCGACACCTGGCCCAAGGGCGCCGAGAGCGTGCCGCTGCGGCTGGCCAAGCCTTTCGCAGGCGGCCTGCAGACCGGCTTCCACTTCCCACTGATCGACGGTACCGAGGTGGCAATTGCGTTCCACGATGGCAACCCGAATCGTCCCTATATCGCACATGCGTTGCACAACAGCGTGCAGACGGACCCGATCAATCACGATGGGCGCTGGCCGTCACGCAACGTCATCCGCACCCAGCGCAACAACAAGCTGCGCATGGAGGACCGGCGGGGCAAAGAGGGAATCAAGCTGTCGACCGAGTACGGCGGCAAGAGCCAGCTCAATCTTGGCTACCTCGTTGACCGCGACGGGAAGCAGCGTGGGGACGGCTTCGAGTTGCGTACCTCGGGTTGGGGTGCGATCCGCGCAGGCAAGGGAGTGCTGCTCTCCGCGTATGACCAGCCGGCTGCGAACGGGCAGCAACTTGAGATGGCGCGCATCCGCGAGTTGCTGCAGCAGGCCTTGCAAGCGAGCCAATCACTGGCTGAGGCGGCCCGGACGGCGCAGGCCGAAGCGGCCGATTGCACCCGCCAGAGGACCCTGCTTGACGACACACTGGACCATCTCAAGCGCGCCGGCCTGCTGGCCGCTGCACCGGCCGGAATGGCGCTGGCGTCGGGCGCCGATCTCCAGCTTTCGGCGGGCGAGAACCTGATCGCCACGGCGACCAACCACGCGGATGTCAGTGTTCTCAAGCGCTTTACCGTGGCCGCCGGCGAGCGGATCTCGCTGTTCGCCCAGCGGCTGGGCATCAAGTTGTCGGCCGCCCGCGGCAAGGTCGACATCTGCGCGCTAAGTGACGAGATGCGCCTGACGGCGGACCGCAACGTGACGGTGCGCAGTGCCAACGGACGGGTGGTGATCGAGGCCAGCGAGGAACTGCTGCTCAAGTGCGGCGGCTCGTACCTGCGCATGTCGGCCACGGGCATCGAGGACGGCACGCGCGGAGAACGCACGTTCCGCTCCAACGGCATCGGACGCCAAGGTCCGGCGTCTCTGGCGCAAACCATGAACCAGGCTGCCACGACGGCATTCAACGACGCCTATGTACTGCGCAACGAGATCACAGGGGAACTCCTGATGCATCACCCCTACGAGATCTTGCGCGACGACGGATCGCGCATCGAGGGCATCACCGATGAGGCTGGCCGGACGTCCGTGCAGAAGAACCAGGATGTCGAGCGCGTGCGGATCCGCATCCTCAACAAGCGGGGCGATGCGTGAAGCCGCCTCTGGTGACCCGCTCTTTCCCTGAACCTCAAACTCTCAAACTCTCGAACTCTGAACCGATGTCCAGCTCTCAACCTCTCCATTCGTCCGTTCCGTATCCCGAGACCGCAGCCGAAGGGCGCAAGCAGGCATCTGCCGACGTGGTGCGACTCCCGACAAGCGTCGACTTCGACGGTACGCCGGTGGCGTCTGCGGTGCTCACGCCCGACAGCGACCAAGGCATCAAGGAGGTGCATTGCGATCCTCGTCCGCCCATACCGGTGATCTTCCTGCCTGGCGTGATGGGCAGTCTGCTGGCGGATTCACAGACCAACGATGCAATCTGGTACCCGCCCAACATGGACGGCGTGATCTCCGCCATTGAAGGATTTTTGTCCGTGGTGAGCGGATGGTTCCAGAGCGCCGCCACGCGTGCCGCCCGATTCGACCCCATGCCGGCCGTGGTGGATCCGCGCGGCCCGCTGATCGACATCGACGCAGGCAAGTTGGGGTTCGACGCGGCCGAAGCGCGGCGGCGAGGCTGGAGCACCCTGCACCGCTGGAGCTACCAGCCCACGCTGGAATGGCTGCAAGTCGCGCTGAACAAGCCGATGCAGTACGGAGAACCGTTCGGCGAGTGGGCGCAAGGCAGCGAGGACGGCAAGACGTCCGCGCTCAAGCCCGTGCTCGATACCCATCCGTCGGCATATGGCGGTTATGGCAAAGGCGAGGCATTGACGCTGGACTCCGACGTGTTCAAGGCCTTTGCCAGCTATCGCTACCCGGTCTATGCCATTGGCTACAACTTCCTGCAGTCGAATGAGCTGTCGGCGAGGGAGGTGCTCGATGGCGTCGATTTTGTGGATAAGGAAGCGAAGACAGTCACCCGGATCATGGGTATCCGCGAGATCTGCCGCGAGAACCATACGGACAAAGCCATCGTCATCACCCACTCGATGGGCGGCCTGGTAGCCCGCATGGCCGCGGTGCTGTGCGGCGGCGCGGAAGACATCCTCGGCGTGGTGCACGGCGCGCAGCCGGCCACCGGGGCGCCCGTGTTTGCCAGACGCTTCCGAGCAGGCGGTGAAGGCAGGAGTCCTGTCGAGGCACTGATCAACCAGAGCCTGTTCGGCAGCAACGCGCCGGAGTTCGTTGGCGTCGCGAGCTATGCGCAGGGACCGATGGAGCTGGCGCCAATGCCCGATTACAACAACGGCCAGCCATGGTGGATCGTGGTAGATGCGAAGGGCCGGGAGCGATTGCGGTTGCCGGAGACTTCGGCGCTCGATGAAATCTATGTCAGTGATGCCTGGTATGGGCTGTTGCCGAATCCAGCGTTGCTGGATCCGGCGGGGGTGGTGAAGAAGCATCTGGAGGATGAAGGCGTCGCCGGCAGCGTGCACGACTATTACAAGGAGACCATGAGAACGGTCGTAGGCAGGCAAAAGGCGCTTCGCAATTCCTACCAATCCAACACGTATGTGATCTTTGGCAGCGGGGCACTGCAACCACCTCGTGACGAGGCAGGGGTTGAAACACTCAAGGTGGAAATCAGCGAATCGGAAGCTTCGCTACTGACTTTCGGCAAGGTGATCTGGCAAGGCGATATTCCAGAGGATGTGTCCGCCGAGGAGCTGAAGGCCGCCAAACTCCACTACGACAACCATAAGGGTGAGCTGAAGCTGCTAGTGCGCGGTCAGATCGTCACCGTGAAGGTCTGGGACCAGATTCGCATGGCCGATCCCTGGAAAGACCGGTTGAAAGACAACGGCATCATCCCCGGCGACGGAACCGTACCCGCATGGTCCGCCGAGGCGCAGGCGCGTGGCCTGATCCCCGGCGTGCCTGGCAAGCCTGCGCGCGGCGTGCAAATGGCATTCCGGCAAAAGGGCTACGACCACCAGTTCAGTTTCAGACACCCGTGGACACGCTGGGCCACGCTCTACAGCGTGGCGCAGGCCGTTCACAAAGCAAAGAAAGGCCTCGTTCAATGAATCTGCCATTCCTCTCCTCAGGCGCAGCACGCGCCTTCCTGCTCGCTTGCGCGGCCGTTCTGTCGGCATGCGCGCAATCTCGTCTCCCGGAGCCGGCCATGAAAGACAACCCCGTTATTGCCGACCTCCGTCCATGGTGCATGGGGCGGATGGTGTTCGACCTACCTGCGGAAAGTTCGCTTTCCTACGAAAGATATAAGTACGCCGGAAATGACATCAAAGTTCAGGAAAACGTTACGCCCAGTTCGTTCCAACGTTCCGTGCAAGCCCTTGAAGAGAAACTTCAAAAAAAGAAGCGCACCAGGCTGATTCCCTGGAAGGAGAAGGACGCAAGGGGGCTAAAGTCGATGTTTGTGGAAACGAACACTCCATCGCTGGAGGCCGTGGTTTCGCCGACGTCTAGCTCCCGGCTCTTTATACACAAGGACGAAGCGGACGACGATAAGGCCTTGTTTATCCGAGACGGCTATCTGCTAGCCGGCACAACGCAATTAAGGATGACGGGGTTTCTCGGTAGCACCGATGTGCAGAAGTTCCTTCGCATTGACGGCGACTGGTACCGTCAGACCACGTACCGTGAAGAGTGGTCAGTCCCAACCCAGCGTGGCTTCTGCATTAAAGGGGCGTTGATTGGCGGCGTGCAACGTAGCACTGAATGGATCGACCAGACATTCCTGCTGATGCCTGGACGACCCGCCACATTCATCGTGACCATGCGCTCCGCTTTGGACATCGATCAGCAGAACTCCCTGCTCAAGACGGTTCCCGACCTGCGCCGCCGCCTTGATGGTCGACTGCTGCTCAGCAAGGTGAAGATCCTGCGGGAACGAAAGCGCGAGTTTGCCGGCATGCCAGCCGAAGAAGTGTTGCTGTCGATGAAGGCAGACGGTGTGCAGTTGTTCCGCTTTTATCTGATCGCGCCGGGCACTGAGGACGATCATGCTCGCCCTTACACGGCAATCCGGCTAGACCTGGGAAGCAAGCCCGACGACGACTTCCCGGCAGCGGAAGCTACCTCGCCGGTCGACGAAGCCGGCGCCCTGCAGGCCTGGGACACCTTGCTGGACAGCTTCCGCGTGCGGCCGGGGGCGATTTGATGTCCAAAGAACGGCCTATTTCCATGACGCTGCCATTCCTCTCGTCAGGCGCAGCACGCGCCTTCCTGCTCGCTTGCGCGGTCGGTCTGTCGGCTTGCGCGCAATCTCGTCTTCCGGAGCCAGCCATGAAAGACAATCCCGTTATTGCTGACCTGCGTCCGTGGTGCATCGGACGGATGGTATTTGATCGACCTGCGGAAAGTTCGCTTTCCTACGAGCGCTATAAGTATTCAGCCGGTGACATCTCCATCAAGGAGAACGTGAGTGAGCACACGTTTCAGCGTCTGATGCAGGAGAGAGAGAATGAACTACGGCATAGGAAGCGAACCTATCCCATTCCCTACAAGGAAATGTTGGAGAAGGACCTTCCGTCCATGGACATCGAGACAACGACTCCATGGCTGGAGATGATGGGGGCGCCATCACCTCGGTCGAGGATCTTTATCTACAAGAACGAAGAAGCATTTCCAAATAGTGCTTTCCAACGTGAAGGACACATCCTCGCCGGCACTACCCAGTTGAAGGTTACGGGGCTTCTCTGGAGCGCGGACCTCAAGAAGTTCTTTCAGATCGACAACGAGTGGTACCGCCAAACGAAATACCTGGATGCCTGGTCGGTTCCTGTCGAGCGTGGCTTCTGCATCAACGGGGCACTGATTGGCGGTGTGCCTCGCAGTAATGAATGGGTCGACCAGATTTTCCTGCTGATGCCTGGACGACCCGCCACATTCATCGTGACCATGCGCTCCGCTTTGGATATCGATCAGCAAAATTCCTTGCTCAAGACGGTTCCCGACCTGCGCCGCCGCCTGGACGGCCGGCTGCTGCTCAGCAAGGTGAAGATTCTCAGAGAGCGCAAGCGCGAGTTTGCCGGCATGCCGGCAGAGGAAGTGCTGCTGTCGATGAAGGCAGACGGTGTGCAGTTGTTCCGCTTTTATCTGATCGCACCGGGCACGCCAAAAGATCGCGCGCGTCCGTACACGGCAATCCGGCTAGACCTCGGAGGCAAGCCGCGCTATGGATTGCCACCGGAGCAGGCCACCTCACCCGTCGACGAAGCCGGCGCCCTGCAGGCCTGGGACACCTTGCTGGACAGCTTCCGCGTGCGGCCGGGGGCGATTTGATGCGGCGCTACCTACCCGCGCGAGGCCGCCGCGATGCCCGTTGATTTCGCCCGTTTGCCCGCCGAGGAGACATTCAACGTCAAGCCGCCATCGGTGCTCCGCTGGGCCGTGGTGTTCATCGTGATGGCTGTGCTCGGAGGCGTCGCCGTGCTGTGGCTGTGGCCGGAAGACATGCCGACTGACACGTGGCGGTTCTGGATCACGCTGATCTTCTTCCCCATGGCTGTGCCCGCGATCGTCGTGCTGCGCCGGTTTGCGTGTCATGAATCGCGCAGGCTCGATGTCGAGTTGCGGAACGCGGCGGTCAACGCCTTCAACGCGCGCGTGTTCCACGCGGCCAGCATTCCGCTCGCGCTGATTGGCGCCGCGCACCGATTTTCGGCGGATCCGGTGCTGAACGCCGCTCAAGCCCTGCAGAGTGGTGCGCTGAAGCTCACCACCCGGACGCCGCCTGCGCGTAACGCTACGCCGGTCAACGCGCGATGGCTTGAAGTGCCGGACATGCCGGCCGAGCCCGGCACTATCAACGCGGACGTGGAGCGGGCGCGCCAGCTGACGGCGTGGCTGATGAACGATCTCCTTGAGCAACTGGCGCCGCGCCTGCTGACGTTCCCGATGCGGGTGCCGCTCATCGCGCGCTTGCAGGTCGACAATGCCTTGCCCGATGACGCCAATCGGGCTCTCTGGGAAGCCAGTTGGGGTGCCAGGTCGTTGCACCCGATAACCTCATGATGCTGGACGGCTGGATGGACCGTCTGCTGGCCAGCGAGGCGCGCCATGCGCTGTTGCTGGTCTCCATTCAACTCCATCCGCTGCTTTCCGGGTCGCCGCCGGCCGGATCTGCCGAGGCAGCCGTTGCGCTGCTGCTCATGCCCGATTCTCTGGCCCACCAGCACGGTGTAGCGCGCCTTGCAAACTTGCACCGCCCAGTGCGCGGCATGGCCGACACCGCGCAAGAGGCATTGTCGAATGCGCTGCGCTGGGGCCGCGCGGCCGTCGGGCAGATCGGCGGCGCGTGGCAGACGGGCCTGGACACCACGCAGGCGGGGGCGCTGCAACAGGTTGCGACACGGACCGGCACGACCATCGAATCCATGGAACTCGATCGCACCGTCGGCCATGCAGGAGGCGCCGCCGCCTGGCTTGCGGTCGCGTGCGGCGCCGCTTCGCTGACTGCGTCCGCCGCGCCGCAGCTTGTCATGGTTGGGCAAGGGGCAAGCGTCGATTGCGCGGTGTTGAAACGCCCTGGCGCCGCACGGGGTGCCGCCGCCGTAGACATATCCAGAAGGGAATCCCGATGACCAGACGCTACGACATCCTGCGTGGCGACACCACGTCGTCCAACGGCACCGTGCTGGGCGGCGACGCCACCAGCACGGTAAATGGCCGCGAACAAGCTCATGAAGGCGATGCGGTGTGGTGCCCGGCGTGCAAGACCACCGGGCGCATCGTCTGTCAGGGGCGGCGCCATTCGATGCGCGATGCGCAGGGCCGGGAAGCGGCCTTGAGCGACGATCTGTGCGTATGCGCCTGCTCGCCGAGCCCCGTACTTGTCGCATCCAGCCGCGACTCGTACACCGATGTCTGACCCGTCCTCAGCCATTCCCCATGCATCCGAAAGCCGCCCCCGCCATGCCAGCCGACTTGCATCGATGCCAAAACAGCGACTTGACCTCCTTACCATCCTCCTTACCGCGCTTGTGATCTGTGGCGGGATTCTGCTCTGGGGCGAACAACTGGGCGTCCGAAACGCCGAACATCAGACCACGTGGCTATCGGCGATAGCACTCGGTGCGCTGGTGCTGGCGATTGGCGTGTCGTTCATGTATTGGAGCCGCTGGGTCGATGCGGTGCGCCATGTTCGGCAATGGCTGAGCAGCCGTCAGTCGGGCCTGGCCGGTACGACCCAGGGCGCCATGCTGGCAGGTGAGGCCGAACCGGCCAATGTGGGTGCATCGCTGGCGCCGTTGCGCGATGCCTTGCGGCACAGGCATGGGTGGCGTTGGCGATATCGCCAACCGTGGCTGCTGCTCGTGGATGCCGACGGCGGGTCCGAAGCCACCGTGGGCAGGCTGTCGCCGGAACTGAAGGCGCAAGGCTGGCTCGTGACGGCCGACGCGGTGTTGCTGCTCGGCAAGACAGACGCGGATGGCCAGCCGGACGTCGCGTGGCTCAAGGAGCTTCGGAAGTTGCGCCGCTGGCGGCCGCTCGACGCCATCGTGCTGGTATTCGACGAGCACATTGCCGATACGCGGCGGGACAATGCGGGGCGTAGCATGGCCACGTGGCTGCTGCGTTGTGCCGATGTCCTGCGCTGGTCCACGCCGGTATTCGCGCTGGAGGTGGCGCAGACGGCGCTGGGGTCGGCGCTGGGGCCGGCGGTGGCGTCGGCGCTGGGGGCCACTTCCGACGCGCCGCTCATCGCTTGCGAGTTGCCTGCGCAAGCCGGGCGCGCTGAAATCGAGGCTGCGTTGCAGGCGCTCACGCAGAAGCTGGCGCGACAAAGCCTGAATCAACTGCCGATGACCGCGAGCGGATGCCATCTCGGCGTGCTGTCGAAACGGCTCGACGGCCACGCAAGCAAGCTGGCCGACATACTTGCCGGACTGTCTGGCCATGCCCGCCATGTCCGCCAACGAGCGCCTTTGCGTGGCATCGCCTTCGTGCCGGCGTTCGACCCGGCCAGCAGCATGGCTTCCGCAGCGAACTTGCCCGTGTGGCAACACGTGGCCGATTCGGCCCAACGCAGCCCTGGCCGGCGCACGGCCTTGCATCCCCTGCTGATCGGCGCCGGCGTGGCGCTGGCTGGCATCGTGCTGTGGGTTGCGGGGATGGCCATCTCGGGGGTGCGGATCGACCACGATATCCGCATGGCCGCGCGCGCCGTGCAGGATGTCGAGGCCGCGCCCGGTGAAGCGGCGCGCCTGAAGGCACTCAGCGAGCTGCAGCAACAGATCAGGCGGTACGAGTACCGTACGCGTAATCGTGCGCCGCTCTTCACGCGCTTCGGGTTGAACCGCGATGCCGAAGTGCTGGCGGCGCTTATGCGGCCTTACGCGCAGGCCAGCCGTGAACTGGTGGTCCAGCCCGTGGTGCGCAGCCTCGAAGCTACGCTGACGGACCTGTCCAGAATGCAGACCACCGGCCTGAGCGGCGAGCCCGGCAAGGCGGTGCTCGACGCACGCGATGCGCTCAAGGCCTACCTGATGCTGGCCGAGCCGGAGCGGGTCGAGACCACCTTCCTGGCCGCGCAGCTTGCCGACCACTGGTCGACCGATGCGCGGATCAGCCCAGGGCTCCGGCTGGACTATGCCGAGCGCCTCGCCAGCTTCCACGCCGAGCGCCTCGCGGCGAATCCGGACTGGCATATCGCACCGCGGGCGGAACTGGTTGGTGGCGCACGCCAGACGCTGCTGGCGATGATCGGCGAGCGCAATGCCGTCGATACGGTCTACCGGAATCTGCTCGACGGCGCGGGCAACAAGTATCCTGACCTGACCCTCGCGTCCCTCACGAGTGGCACCGACCCGCGTGGATTGATGCGGACCCATGCCGTCGTGCCCGGCATCTTTACCCGGCAGGCCTATGAGGGCTACGTGGCCAGTGCGGTGGAAAAAGCCGCCGCCAACCGCGATGGCGCGAGCGACTGGACGCTGGCGGCGGACCAGCCGTCCGCGCCGGGCGAATCCGAGGAAGCCGATGCCGAGGCGTTCCGCGAGGCGCTGACGGCGCGCTACTTTGCCGACTATGCCGAGGCCTGGCAGCAATTCCTGAACGGCCTGCAATGGGCGGCCGCCCCGACGGTGCCGGGCGTGGCCGACCAGCTCAAGCTGATGGCCGACGCACGCCAGTCGCCGGTCATCGCGTTGATGCGATCGGTGGCTTACCACGGCGGTGCGGGCGCGCGCCGGGCGTCGCTGTCGGACACGCTGGTCAACAAGACGCGCGAGATTCTTGGGCGCAAAGGCACGGGGCCAGACGTCGCGGTGCCGGATCCGGCGGGGCCGCTGCAAGGCGCATTTGGACCGGTGCTGCGACTCGTCGACCAGTCACAGCAACCCGGAGGCGGCGAACTGAGCCTGCAGAGATACCTGGATCGCGTCACGGCGGTGCGCTTGCGCTTGCAGCAGATGACGATGTCCAGTGATGCCGAGGCGGAGGCCCGGCAGATGGCGCAGGCGCTGTTCCAGGGCAAGAGTTCCGAGCTGGCCGACACGCACAGCTACGGGCAGCGAATGGCGGCCAGCCTCGGTGCGGAATGGGCGGGCCTTGGCAACGCTTTGTTCGTGCGCCCGATTGCGCAGGCGAGCCAGGCCATCGTGCAGCCCGCGCAGGCCAGCCTGAATGAAAGCTGGCAACGGGGCATCGCCAGGCCGTGGGCCAGATCGTTCGCGGGCCGATATCCATTTGTCGATACCGCGAACGATGCCTCGCTGCCCGAGCTTGCGCGGTTCCTGCGGCTTCAGGGCGGCCTGATCCAGGAATTCCTGTCGACGCACTTGGCCGGCGTGCTGGTGTTGCAGGGTGACGAATGGGTGCCCACCACGACGGGCGGCCAATCGCTCGCGTTCGATCCGGTGTTTCTGCAGCGTATCAATACCCTGCAGCGCATCGCCACCCACCTGCTGCCGCAAGGGGAGCCCCGTTACCGATTCCAGCTCAAGCCGGTGCCGACGCCAGGCCTGACCGAGACGCTGCTGCGTATCGACAACCGGACGCTGCACTACTTCAACCAGAAGGAAGCGTGGATGCCGATGCACTGGCCGGCGGACAACCTGCAGGAGCCCGGTACCCGCCTGCAGTGGCAGACCGAGGTCTCGGGCACGAGCAAGAACCACGAGTTTGCCGGCGCGTGGGGGCTGGTGCGCATGTTGGAGCGCGCCAGCGTGACGCCCGTCGATGGCGGCACCTTCGAGTTGATGTGGCGCGCGCTTCCAGACACGCAGGCGCCGCCGGCATCGCGGGCATCAGCACCTGGTGCGACGGCGGAACGTAAGCCGGCGAATGGTGAACATGGCGACCAAGACAGCATGAACCCTCGGCAAGCTATGGCAGCCGCGCCCGCCGACATGGCCTATCCGATTCGCTACCTGCTACGCACCGAGGTTGGTCATGGCCCGCTGGAAATGCTGTGGCTGCGCGATTTCATCCTGCCTTCGCGCATCTTCGCGATCGAGAAGCGGGCGGCGGCCACGCCACCGGCTCGCCACTAGCGCAGCACAACCGTCAGGCCGGCGCATCCCCGGCCGGCACCTCGCGCTGCGGTTCGCCATCGTAGGTCCAGATGAACTGGCGCGGGATCGGGCCCTTGTTGCGGCCGCCTTGCTGGGTTTGCTCCCAGGCGTGCGACAGGATGCCGACCGAGCGCGACAGGCAGAACAGCCCGCGCGCCAGCGGGGCCGGGAAGCCCAGTTCCGCGTAGATCACGGCGGTGGCGCCGTCGATGTTCATCGGGATCGGCTTCTCGCGGCCTTCGCCGAGTTTTCGTTCCACGGCGCGCGCAATCGCGGCAAAGCGGCCCGAGACCACGCCGTCGCTGGCCGCCTGGTCCACCAGCGCCAGCAGGCGCGGTGCGCGCGGGTCCAGCGGATGGAAGCGGTGCCCGAAGCCCGAGACGAACTTGCCGTGCAGGTCGCGATAGTTGGCCAGGCCGGCGGCGACGGCGTCGTCGAAAGCCACGCCTTGGTCCACCCGGTGCGCGATGTCCTGATACAGCTCCACTGCCTGTTCGCCCGCGCCGCCGTGCACATCGCCGAGCACGTTGACGGCCGATGCCATGGCGTTGTTCAGGCCTACGCCGCAGGTGGCGGCCATGCGCGCGATGGCGATGCTGGGCGCCTGCGGGCCGTGGTCGACGGCGGCCATCAGCGCCGCGTCGAGCAGGTCGCCCTCGCGCTTGCCCGGCAGTTCGCCACGCAGCATCAGCCAGATCATCTGCGCGAACGACACGTTGCCAATCAGTTGCTCGATGGGATAGCCGCGATAGCGGATCTCGCCGGGCTTCATGTCGATGATCTTCGTACGCCACCAGTCCTGCGAGGCCTGCTGGCCGGCGTCGAATGGCATTGCATCGCTCATAGCGCGCGCTCCTGTTTCATTGTGGCGATATCGTCGGCGGCATAGCCAAGTTCGCCGAGGATGTCGTCGGTATGCTGGCCCAGCTGCGGCGGCGGAGTGTCCACCGAAGGCGCCGTGCCATTGACCTTGAAGCCGGTGCGCAGCAGGCGGATATCGCGGCCCACGCCGGGCACGTTGGCGAATTCGCCGATCATGCCGCGGTCGCGCACCTGCGGATGCGCCAGCACGTCGGGCACCTGCAGCACTGGTCCGGCCGGCACGCCGGCATCGTTCAGCAACTGCCACCATTCGGTGGCCGGCTTGCGTGCCAGTTCGGCCTCGAGTTCGGCCGTCAGCGCGGCGCGGTTGGCCAGGCGTGCCTGGCGCTCGGCGAAGCGCGGATCGGTGGCCAGCTCGGGGCGGCCCAGTACGCGGCATACGGCCTCGAACTGTTCCTGCTTGTTCGCGGCGATGTTGAGCGGCCCGTCGCCGGTGCGGAACATGCCCGAGGGGCTGGCCGTCATGTTCTCGTTGCCCATCGGCACCGGGTTCTTGCCGGCCACCAGATGGTTCGAGACCACCCAGCCCATCGTGGCCATGGTGGCTTCGAGCATCGATACGTCGAGGAAATAGCCCTCGGTGCGCTCGCGGTCGGCCAGCGACGCGGCGATGGCGAACGCGGCCGTCATGCCGCCGATGGTGTCCGAGACGGGATAGCCCACGCGCAGCGGTGCCGTGTGCGCATCGCCGGTGATGCTCATCACGCCCGACATGCCCTGGATGATCTGGTCATAGGCGGGCAGGTCGGAGAGCGGGCCGTCCTGCCCGAAGCCCGAGATCGCGCAGTAGATCAGGCGCGGGTTGACCTGCTTCAGGGCGTCGAAGCCCAGCCCCAGGCGCGTCATCACGCCGGGGCGGAAGTTCTCGACCAGCACGTCGGCGCTCGCCACGAGCTTGCGGAAGACTTCCTTGCCGCGCGCATGCTTGAGGTTGATCGTGATCGAGCGCTTGCCGGGGTTCTGCGCCAGGAACGACACGCCCATCAGCTGGCGGTTCAGTTCGGCGTCGGCGCCCAGCTGGCGCGCGAGGTCGCCGGTGCCCGGCGTTTCCACCTTGATAACCTCCGCGCCCATGTGGGCGAGCTGGTGGCAACAGAAGGGCCCGGCCAGCACGTTGGTGAGGTCGAGCACGCGGATATTGCGAAGCGGCTTTTGCATAGGTCCTGCCAGAAGGGGTTACTCGGCGCGTGCGCCAGATTCCTTGACGATGGCGCCCCAGCGCGTGTTCTCGCTCTTGATGAACGCCGCCAGTTCCGCAGCAGTGCCGCCACGCGGCTCGCTGCCTTCGTCATGGAGCCTGTTGATGGTGTCCTTGTCCTTCAGCGCCTTGTTGACTTCGGCATTGAGGCGGGCCACCACCTCGGCCGAGGTGCCGGCCGGTGCCACCAGCGCCTTCCAGTCTTCGGCCTGGAAGCCGGCGTAGCCCTGTTCGGCCACGGTGGGCACGTTCGGCAGCAGGGCCACGCGCTTGGCCGACGTCACCGCCAGCGCGCGCAGCTTGCCCGCCTTGAGCATCGGCATGGCAATGGGCGGCGTAGCGAAGTAGAAGTCGGTCTGGCCGCCCATCAGGTCGGTCAGCGCGGGCGAGGCGCCCTTGTAGGGCACGTGCAGTGCCTTGATGCCGGCACGCCGCTGGAACATCTCGCCGGTCAGGTGGCCCACGGTGCCGGTGCCGGCCGATGCCATCGACAACTGCTTGGTCTTGGCGGCGGCCACCAGGTCTGCCAGCGTCTTGTACGGGGCGTCCTGCCGCACGATCAGCACCACCGGCTGCGCCGCCACCAGCGCCACGGGCGTGAAATCCTTGACCGCGTCGTAGGGCATCTTCGGGTACAGCGTGGGGTTGATCGCCAGGTTGGCCGTCTGGCCCATGCCAATCGTGTAGCCGTCGGCCTTGGCCTTCGCCACCAGATCGAGGCCGATATTGCCGCCCGCGCCGGCGCGGTTTTCCACTACCACCGTCCAGTGCGCGGATGCACCCACCTTGTTGAATACCAGGCGCGACAGCACGTCGGTGCCGCCGGCCGGCGGGAACGGCACCACCAGGCGGATCGGCTGGGCCGGGTATGCGTCGGCGGCCAGGGCGCCGGTCACAAGGGCCGGGACGGTGGCGATGGCAAGCATCGAGCGAAGGAAGGTGCGGCGCAGGGTCATGCGGGTCTCCATATATTGTGTTCCGTAAGATAGAACAACGATCTTAAAGAAAGAATGATCGTGAGAATAGGAGGGAAGGGGATCGGTGTCAAGCCGGGGCGCGGAACGGGCATGACGAGGCACCCGGGGTGCTGCCGGGTCGGTCGGGAGGGTGGGGGTGTCGGGTGCGCGTCCGGGCGGAATTCGGCACGCGAAGAGCGTGCGCCGCCTTCTCCGCCGTCGCGCCAAGCGGAAAAGATGGGGATGGAGTTGGGAGATCGAGTGGGGGATCGAGTGGGTGATGAAACCTGACGCCGCGCCTGGCAGCGAAGGCGTCAGGCGTCAGGCCTCAAACGCTAAGGCCTCAAACGCTCAGGCCGCCACCGGTGCCGGCAGTGCGAACGCCGCACCGGCCGCCTGGCGCGCCTGGGCCAGCGCCGCCTTGGCGAGCGACGCATCGCGGCCCAGCCGCAGCAGGCCGCCGAGTTGGTGCGGGGCCTTGAGCAGGCCGAACATGACGGCGCGCACGTCGGTGCTGCCATCGGCCGCCATGCCGGCGAAGGCCAGCGGCGGCACGGCGCGGTCGGCCGGGTCGATCACCACGCGCAGCGCGGCAAACGGAATGCCCTGGGCCTGCGCGGCGCGGGCCACGATATGCGATTCCATATCGACGGCCAGCGCACCGTGGGCTTCATGCAACGCGGTCTTGTCGGCCACGGTCAGCACCGGGGTGTCGGAGCCGGCCAGCAGGCCGCTCACGGCATTGGGCAGTGCCCGCCGCAGCGCGGCGGCCCAGTAGGGCGAGGTGCTGTACGACGTCTGACCGCTGCGCACCGCGCTGGCCACGATGACGGTGCCCGGCGTCAGTGTCGGATCGAGCCCACCGGCCACGCCCACGCTGATCACGCCGGCGCAGCCCTGCATCAGCCGCACGTCCAGCGCGCGGGCCAGCATCACGCCACGGTGGCCGTACAGCGTCTCGATGCCGGGGCCCGCTGCGATACGGGCCTCGAAATCCATGCCGCAGACTGCCAGTACGGCGGGTGTCGACGTGCTCACGGGGCTCACAGTCCCCATGCCACGGCGTGATTGCCGTCGCGCAGCAGGTTGCGGAAGCGCGCCAGCGCCCACAGCGGGAAGAAGCGCGAGTAACCGTGGTAGCGCAGGTAGAACACGCGCGGAAAACCCACCGCCGTGAAGTGCGGCTCGTCCCAGAAACCATGGTCGGCCTGGTGGCGCAGCAGGTATTCCACGCCGCGCGCCACGGCCGGGTGATGGCCGGCGCCGGCCGCCATCATGCCCAGCATGGCCCAGGCCGTCTGCGACGCCGTGCTCGGTGCCTTCTCATAGCCGCGATAGTCGAGCTTGTAGCTGTCGCCAGATTCGCCCCAGCCGCCGTCGGCGTTCTGGATCGAGGCCAGCCATTGGGCGGCGCGCTGCATCTCGGGCGCATCGGTGCCGATGCCGGCGGCATTGAGCCCGCACAGCGCGCTCCACGTGCCATAGATATAGTTGGTGCCCCAGCGGCCGAACCAGCTGCCGTCGGCTTCCTGCTCGTCCAGCAGGTAGCGCAGGGCGCGCGCGGCGGGCTCGCTGTTGGCCGGCATCTGGCCCAGCTGGCAGAGCATTGCCAGGCAGCGCGCCGAGACGTCGGCCGTGGGCGGGTCCAGCAGCGCGCCGTGATCGGCAAACGGGATGTTGTTCAGGTATAGGTGGGTGTTCTCGGGCTCGAAGGCGCCCCAGCCGCCGTTGGCGCTCTGCATGCCGATGACCCATTCGCAGGCGCGGGCAATGGCGGGCGTGTAGCGGTTCGAACAATCGCCCCGGTCGGCCCGATCCATGGCCGCGGCCACCACGGCCGTATCGTCCACGTCGGGATAGTGGGCGTTGTTGTACTGGAATGCCCAGCCGCCGGGCCGCACATTGGGCCGGCGCACGGTCCAGTCGCCACGCAGCTCCAGCTCCTGCAGCGGCACCAGCCAGTCCAGCCCGCGCGACGCCGCGGCAATGGCGCGCGGTTCGCCCACTTCCAGCAGCGCGTGGGCCGCCAGCGAGGTGTCCCACACCGGCGACAGGCAGGGCTGGCAATAGGCCTCGTCGTCGCGCACCACCAGCAGCTTGTCGATGGAGCGGCGCGCGATGGCGCGGTCGGGGTCGTCCGGCGGCACGCCCAGCACGTCGAACATCAACACCGAGTTGACCATGGCCGGGAAAATCGCGCCGAGACCGTCCTCGCCATTGAGCCGTTCCACGGTGAAGGCGCGGGCACGCGCGATGGCGCGCTCGCGCATGCTGCGCGGGAACAGCGGCTCGGCCACGCGCACCACGGCGTCGAGCGCCCGGAACACGCTCACCCACAGCGGGCTCTGGTGCGGCGCGCGGCGCGGCAGGCCGATGGACTGGCACGGGCGCAGGAACAGCTCGTCAATGCCCACGCCGCGCGGGTTGCGCGCCTGCGGACGCAGGCTGTTCAGCACCAGCAGCGGCACGATGACCGTGCGCGCCCAGTACGAGACCTTCGACAGATGGAACGGAAACCACTCGGGCAGCAGCATGATTTCCACGGGCATCATCGGCACGGCCTGCCACGGCATCACGCCGTACAGCGCCAGCAGCGTGCGCGTGAAGACATTGCTTTCCTCGGCGCCGCCCATCGCGTGGATGGCGGCCCGCGCGCGCTGCATGTGCGCGGCGCCGGCATCGTCGCCGGCCATCTTCAGCGCGAAATAGGCCTTCACGCTGGCGCTCACGTCCGAGGCGCCAGCGTGGAACAGCGGCCAGCCGCCATCGGCATTCTGGATGCGGCGCAGGTAGTTGGCGATCTTGCCCTCGAGCACCAGGTCGGGCGTCTCGCCCAGGTAGTGCACCATCAGGATGTACTCGGCCGGAATGGTGGCATCGGCTTCGAGTTCGTAGACCCAGTGGCCGTCGTCCTGTTGCTGGGCCAGCAGCGTGTCCACGGCATGCGCGATGCCGGCATCGAGCGGATCGGGCAGGGCGGGATGGAGCGCGCGCGCGAGCTGCGCGTCGTCCTGTGAGCGGGTAATCGTTGCAGCCTGGTTCATCTATTCCGGGGGCACTTCTCTAGTGGCGGCCGGGGCGGCGGTGGCCGCGCCCGACTCGCGAAAACAGGGGTCAGGCAATGGCATGCCGCAGCACGATCCACGCAAGCCTGGCCTTGGGCACGCGCACGCGGGCGCGCGGCGCTTGCCAGCCACGGGCCAGCAGGCGCGTCAGGATCTCGTGGTAGACCTCGTACATGATGCGCGGCGAGCGCACCACGCGCGACGGGCAGCGCGCCATGATGGCCGCCGAGGCGTCGTAGTGCGCCTGCGCGTCGCGGGCGATGCCGCGGCAGACCGTTTCAATCGCCGGGTGGCCGATCACCGCATGCGGCGTGGAGATCGGAATGCCGGCGGCGGTCAGCGCCTCGGACGGCAGGTAGAGCCGGCCGATGTCGGCATCCTCGTCGAGGTCGCGCAGGATATTGGTCAGTTGCAGCGCCCGGCCCAGGTGGTGGGCCAGTTCGATGCCGGGCTGTTCCGCCAGGCCGAACACGCGTACCGCCAGGCGGCCGACGGCGCTGGCCACGCGGTCGCAATAGAGGTCGAGCGTGGCGGCATCGGGTGCCACGATCGTCGACACGACGTCCATGATCATGCCGTCGATCACGTCGCAAAAGTCCTGCTGCTGCAGGTTGAACGCCTTGATCTGCTCGTCGAGCCCGCGCAGCGCGGCGGGCGCCTGGCCCGCATAGCAGGCGGCAATGTCCTTGCGCCAGTCTTCGAGTGCCGCCAGGCGGTCCGCATGCTGGGTGTCGCCGTCGGCGATGTCGTCCACGGCACGGCAGAACGCGTAGATCTCGAACATGGCCTGCCGCTGCGAGGCGGGCAGGATGCGCATGGCCGTATGGAACGAGCTTCCGGAGGATACGGCGGGTCCGGCGGGCGGAGCGCCGGGCGTTGCGATTTCAGTACCGGCCACAGGTTTCCTCGGCACGCTTGATATCAGGCCGCTCCACAGCAAAGCGGCCTGGATGATGGGTTTTCAGGGTCGGGCGATTATAGCAACTTCACCGATTCGACGGATTTGTGCCGGGGGCGGCATATGGTGCGTAGGGCAGATCACTTTTTGGGTGCGCTGTGGTCTGGTCGACCACCCGCTCCACATCGGGCACCTGCCGGAGCGCGGCCAGGAACGCTGCGGTCTCGAAGCCCGGCGCCACGCAGCCCTGCACGGTCAGCCAGCGGCCCCGCACCATGATCCACAGCGAGCTGTTCTGCCAGGCGGGCAGGGTGCGACGCAGGTCGGCCAGGCGGCGCTGCAGCGCCTCGGCAATGTCCTGGTCATATTGATAGGCGTTGGCCAGCCGGCAGCGCCCTTCCATATAGCAGTGATTGCCTGCCTCGATGCGGTGATGGGCGTCGCGTTTCCATTGCGCTTCGGAAATACGGGGTCCGACGGGCTCCGGGCATTCGGCAATCGCGTTTGAAATGCGCAGGAACGGATCGTGGCCGAAGTTCTGCAGCGTCTGGGTATGCGCGATTTTCGTCGTCCATAACAAGACGAGCGGTATGCCAACCATCCATGAAATTCGGCGAATAATCGACCGGACGGTCGGAACGTCAGCAAGGCAATACATTATCGATCTGCATAAAAGCAGAAAGCCCCGCCGGAGCGGGGCTTCCCAGGCCAGACAAACGGCCCGGCTTTTTTTCCAGCTTAGATTGCCTGGATCTTCGTGGCTTGTTCGCCCTTCTGGCCCATGGCCTTCACGTAGCGGACCTTCTGGCCTTCCTTCAGCGACTTGAAGCCATTGCCTTCAATTGCCGAGAAATGCGCGAACAGGTCGTTGCCGCCTGCGTCCGGGGTGATGAAGCCAAAGCCCTTGGCGTCGTTGAACCACTTAACAGTACCGGTTTCCATATTTCTATCCAACCTTGAATTTCAGATGAGCATAATTGCCCGCCAAGCATGTTGCCCACTACGAACCGGAGCAAGACGCTACAGGCCGGTGCACATGCGAGCAGCCATTCTGACGGTTTTTTTTCGCCTGTCAATCGGACTTAGCCCCTAACGGTATTTCGGCATGCGAACAGCAGATATTAGAGATTTCTACATCGTTTAGGGGATTGTCTGACATCAGATGGGATTTGCCCGTGGTAGGCCATCGTTTTGCGTATCTGTGGTAACGACAGTGCTTACCTGCCGCACAGTCTCCCATGCGGCGGCGCTCAGGCTGCCACAAATACGTTAGTTCCGTTCTACTCCATATGGACTATGGCAACCAATGGATGATGCCGAGACAATGCGGGCCAATACAAATGGACGGCGGCCGCATGCATGCGCGCACGCCGCAAGCAGAAAGGTGCGCAGCGCCGCGTGAGAGAACGGGGAATCCAGATGTCCATGCATTCTTGAATCGTGCCGGATGGCGAGCGGGGTTTCAGCGTCCGCGTGCCGCCATGAACCGGCCGTCCATTTCATCCCAGGCGTTTTTGTCAGGCCGCGCGCCAAAACCCGGCAGGGTGGCGTACGTGCGTGTCGCGCGTGTGTCACGGGTGTTTCCGCCCGGTTTCGGCACAATTTTTGACAATCTTTCCGGGGCGAATGGCCTAGCATCCGACCTGCTCGGGAACTAGTAAAAACACCAGTTCGAAGCGGGCAAACGGCATAATGCCGGTCGCAAGCGTGTAAGCGGCAGCAACCGAAGCGCAAAAGACTGCCGCATGCCGACCCAAAACCAGAAGAAGCGGACACTCAGCCAGTGAAGCGATTGCAGCGTTCTATCCGGGGCCTTTTCCGAGTACATGGTCATGATGTGCCAGCGCGCACCTTCGCGCGCGTCTGCCGCAGTGCGATGCTGGCCGTCGCCGTGGTGGCGTCGCTGGGCGGCGTCGTGGCCGGCGTGCTGACGCCGTCGGCCGATGCCATGGCGCAGGCCGCCCCGGCGCCCGCCGCCCCCAGCGTAGCCTTCCACTACGGCGCCAAGCCCCCCGCAGACCTGCTGCAGGCGTTCGACGTGGCCGTGGTGGAGCCCGACAGCGGCTTCGACCCGCGCCGCGCCAACACGCCGAACACCGCCTGGTTTGCCTACATCAGCGTGGGCGAAGTACTGCCCAGCCGCGCCTATTTCAACGAGATTCCCAAAGCCTGGCTGACTGGCAACAACGATGCGTGGAACGCGCGCGTGGTAGACCAGGCGGCCGAAGGCTGGCCCGCGTTCTACGTCGACAAGGTCATCAAGCCGCTGTGGGAGCGCGGATATCGCGGATTCTTCCTCGATACGCTCGACTCGTATCACCTGGTGGCCAAGACCGACGCCGACCGCGCGAAGCAGGAAGCCGGCATGGTGCGCGTGATCCAGGCCATCAAGGCGCGCTATCCGGACGCAAAGCTGCTGTTCAACCGCGGCTTCGAGATCCTGCCGCAGGTGCATTCGCTGGCCTATGGCGTGGTGTTCGAATCGCTGTTCCGGGGCTGGAACCAGGCAAACAAGGCCTACACCGAAGTCAGCCAGCAGGACCGCGACTGGCTGCTGAACCAGGCCCGCATCATCCGCGACCAGTACAAGCTGCCTGTCATCTCGATCGACTACTGCCCGGCGGGCGACCGCAAGTGCCAGCGCGATACCGCGCGGCGCATCCGCGCGCTCGGCATCACGCCGTACGTGACTGATGCGGGCCTGCAGACCGTTGGCGTGGGGCAGATCGAGGTGATGCCGCGCCGCGTGCTGGTGCTGCAGGAAAGCCAGCCGGGCGTATCGATCGACAACAGCGAAGGCGTGCGTTTCGTCTCGATGCCGCTCAACTACCTCGGCTATCGCGTCGATTTTGCGGAGACCCGGGACCCATTGCCCGAGATCACGCCCGACCGCTATGCCGGCGTGGTGGTCTGGTCCAATGGCTATTTCTCCCGCAACGCAGGCCGCTACCAGGCCTGGCTGGAAAAGCTGACCGCCCAGGGCGTGCCCGTGGTGTTCATGAACGGTTTTGGCATGCCGGCGAACAGTCCGCTGCTGCGGACGCTGGGATTGAACCCTGTGAAGGGTCGCCTGGCGGGGCCCGTGCAGATCGTGTCGCAGGACAAGATGCTCGGTTTCGAGCAACCGGTGGCGCCCGATGCCACCGACGCGGTGGCCGTGCAGGTGCAGGACGGGGCCGCCAACACGCGCTCGCTGCTGCGCCTGCGCGCGGGTAACGTGACGTACGACGCCGCAGCCATCACCCGGTGGGGCGGCTACGTGACCGGCCCATATGCCGTGCGCCAGAACTACGCGATCCGTCAGAACTCCTCCAGTGACCAGGATCGCTGGATCGTGCAGCCGCTCGATTTTCTGCGCGAGGCATTGCGCCTGCGGCAGATGCCGGTGCCGGACACCACCACCGAGAGCGGGCGCCGCCTGCTGACGATCCATATCGATGGCGACGGGTTTGCCTCCAAGGCCGAGATTCCGGGCGGCGGCTTTTCCGGCGAGGTGCTGTTCCGGGAAATCTTCGACCGTTACCGCCTGCCGATGACGATGTCGGTGATCGAGGGCGAAGTGGGCAAGACGGGCATGTATCCGAAGCTGACCCCTGAGCTGGAGCCCATCGCACGCAAGATCTTCGCGCAGCCGTATGTCGAGGTAGCGAGCCACACCTATTCCCATCCGTTCGAATGGGGCCGCACGGTGCCGGGCCAGCAAAGCGACGCGAGGGTGACCGAAGGCGACGAGGAATTCCATCTGGCGATTCCCGGCTACAAGATGGATCTGAACCGCGAGATCGGCGGCTCCATCGACTACATCAACAAGGTGCTGTCGCCGAACAAGCCGGTGAAGATGCTGCTGTGGCCCGGCGACTGCCAGGCCCCGCCGGAAGCCATCAAGCTGGCCGATGCCGCCGGCGTGCTGAACATGAACGGTGGCGACACGCTGATTACGCGCAGCAACCCTACCTGGACCGCCATCGCGCCGTTGGGCATCCACAAGGCCGACAACACGTTCCAGGTATTCGCCACCAACCAGAACGAGAACGTCTACACGAACCTGTGGCGCGGGCCGTACTACGGCTTCGAGCGCGTCATCGAGACCTTCGAGATGACCGAGAAGCCTTACCGCTTCAAGGCCGTGAACATCTACTACCACAGCTACGCGGGCACCAAGGCCGCATCGCTGAAGGCGCTGCGCAAGGTGTACGACTACGTGCTGACGCAGAACCTGTTGCCGATGCACTCCACCGACTACGTGCTCAAGGTGCTCGACTGGCAGGGTATGGCCGTGGCACGCGAACTGGGTGACGGTGCCGACGGCGCGGCGGCCAGCGGCGCGTGGATCGTGCGTGGCGACGGCAACCTGCGCAACCTGCGCTGGACCGGTGCCGGCGTGCCGGACGTGGCCACCGCGCGCGGCGTAACCGGCTCGTCGCCGGCGCCGGGCGGTGGTGTCTATGTGCACCTGGACGGCGGCAATGCACGCTTCGGCTTCGTGCCGGCGTCCACGCGTGCCGTGCCGGAACTGCCCGAGGCCAACGGTCTGGTGCGCGACTGGCGCCGCGACGGCGGCACCACCCGCTTTGCTTTCTCCGGCTACTACAAGCCGTTCTTCCGGCTCGCCAACGCCGGCCAGTGCAGCGTGACGATCGATGGCAAGCCCGCCCGCGGCGTGCGCGAGAACGACACGCTGCGTTTCGATACCCCTGCGGTGAATGATCCGATCCATGTCCAGCAACAAGTCGAAGTCCGCTGCGGCGCCTGAGCGCGAGCGGCTGTTGCCGCCGGCACTGGTTCTGACCTTTACCGCGATGGTAGGCGTCGGGCTGGCGCTGATGTTCCCGCGCGAGACGCTGCGCGAACGCCTGCTTGGCCAGGGCCGCACGGTCGATGGCCTGACCGTCGCCTATCTGGAGGCCTGGTCGCGCGTGGCGCCCAACGACACGAGCTTCATGAGCGTGCTGGCCGAACAGTACGCGCGCAGCGGCCGCCTCGATGATGCCGAGAAGATGCTCGAACGCATGATGGCAGTGCAGGGACAGGACCTGACCGGCCAGATCCTGCGCACGCGCATCGAGATCACGCAGCAGCGCGCGTATGCGGCGCAGCCCGATTCGGCCGAACGCGCCGAGCGCCTGGCGCTGATGAAGGACCTGCTCAGGCAGGCCACCGCCGGCACCACGATGGGCCGCTGGTCGCTGGCCGACCTGCAGACGCTGGCCACGCAATCGCGCCAGATCGGCGACGCCGATGCGGCCAGCGTGCTGTTCCGCGCGCTGGGCAAGCGCGACCCGGCCAATCTCGACTTCTATAACCGGCAACTGGCCAGCATCGCGCTGGCTGGCGGCAACTATCGCGATTCCGCCCAGGCCCTGTTCGACGCGCAGGCACGCAGCAAGAACCTGTACGAGCAGCGCACGCTGTTCCTGCAGGCATTGCAGACGCTGCAGTCCGGCAACCTGCTCGACGAAGCACTGGTCGAAGCCGAGCGCCGTGGCGGCAAGCTGCTCGAAGATCCGGAAGTGCTGCGTTACCTGACGAAGCTGGCGCTGGCCGCCAACAAGCCGGACGTGGCCGCCAAGTACGTCGAGCGGCTGCTGAAGCTGTCGGCCAACAAGCCTTCGGGCGCGGCGCAGATCGCGCTGGCCGAGCTGCACCGTGACGCGGTGCGCGCCGACGCACGTGCGGAGACCCGCCGCGTGTCGGATACCGAGCCGTGGCTGTCCCGTGGTTATGTATTCCTGGACGGCCCGCGCGGTGTGGCCATGCGCCAACAGATGGGCGATTTCGGCATGCGCCGCGTCCACGCGGAAGCCCCCACGGCGCCGCTGCTGGCGCAGACCCACGCCCAGACCACGCCCAGGCCTGGTCCGGGCAATCCGACGCAGGCCGAGGCCCAGTCCGCCGCCAAGGCCGAAGTGGCCGCCGCCGTGGCTGCCGGCAAGTCTTTCAACGCCGACGACTACGACCTGGCCTACCGGGTGTTCCTGGCCGCGGGCAAGCTCGATCAGGCCCAGAACGTGGCGCAGACCGCCGTGCGCCGCCTGCCGAACGAGCCGGTCTGGCGCGAGCGCCTGGCGCAGGTTTCCGAATGGAACCGCCAGCCGACCGTCGCGCTGCAGAGCTGGCTCGAGTATGCGCAAGCCACCAACGACGAGCGCGCGTGGAGCAACGTGATGCGCCTGGCGCCGGGGCTCAACGACGACCGGGCCTACCTGGCTGCGCTGCGTCACCGCGCCACAGGCGGAGACCTGAAGACGATCGACGAGGTGATTGCCGCCTACGAGCGGCTCGGCGAGCCCGAGACCGGCATGGCGTTCCTCGACGGCCTGTCGAACGGTCCGAATGCGCGCCAGGTGATGGAGCGCAACGCCGACCTGGCCGAGCGCGCGGGCAAGGACGAGCGCGCCTTCGAGATCTACGGCCAGCTGCAGAAGCGCTTCGGCGCCCGGCCGCGATACGCGGTCAAGCGTGCCAACATGCTGTTCGTACGCGGCCGCCTGAACGAGGCCATGGATGCGCTGCTGCCGGCGCGCAGCCAGGCCGGCCCGCAGGATCTGCTGTACTGGCGCACGTACACCGAGCTTGCCCGCCTGACGCAGCGCGAGGATCTGCTCAAGGACGGCTATCGCCAGATGATGTTCGCCATGGCTGAAACCCATGACGATCACTGCCTGCAGTTCCCGCCGGGCGCCGCGCGCAACGACTGCATCGCCGAGGTGCGCGACACGGAGGAGGCCGACTTCTCCAACATGATCCAGTATTACGACCGCTCGCCCATCGACGCGGGCCGTATCGCCGAAGCGGGCTGGCGCAAGAGCGGCAAGTTCGACCAGTTCCAGCTCGCCGTGTACTACTACACGCGCGCGCACGCCTATCGCCGCATCGACGGACTGATGGCCGACCTGACCCCCGCGCAGCGGAGCGAAGCCGAATCCTCGGCCTTGTTCCTGATGCGCCGGTCGGAGTACTGGCGCCTGACCGGCAACCGCGAGCGCGCGCTGGCTGACCTGCGCCGTGCCGCCGGGCAGCCCGACGCAGACAGCGAGACCTTCGGCGCGCTGCTGTGGGCGCTGGTGGACACCGGCACCGACAGTGAAGTGCGTGCGGTGATGCAGCGCCTGAAGCCCAGCGCCGAGAACGATCCGGGCCTGTGGGGCGCGTATGCCGCCGGCGCCATGCGATTCCAGGACGGCCGCACCGCGCTGCACTACCTGAACAAGATGCAGGGTGGCAAAAATGCCGATCCGCTCTGGCTGGGCCTGACCGCCGACGCCTACGAGGCGATCGGCCAGACGTCGGTGGCATGGCGCATCCGCAGGCAGGCGTGGATCGACCTGCACCACGCATGGGGGGCCGGCGGCGCGAACTGGGCCAATGCCGCCGAACGCGAAGACGAAGATGACGCGCAGGATGGCCCCACGCGCGCCGACTTGCGCCGTCAGGAAGTGGCACTGGGCCAGATCTTTGCGTCGGGCGATGTGTCGCGCAGCCTGGTAATCGAGATGCTGCGCCGCGATCGCGCCGACGTGGCCGCGCGCCGCGTGGCGCCGGGCGATTCGAAGTCGCCGTCGCAACTGGGCAACGTACCGGGCCTGCCGTCGCTTGACGTGGCGCCGCCGGCGGCGGTGACCGAGGCCCAGCGCCGCCGCCAGAGCCAGCTCTCGGCGGCGGGCCGCGAAGTGGCGCTGGCGTGGGCCATGTCGTCCGAATCGAACGATCTCGCGCGGGCGTGGCTGGCCCGCCAGTACGCCGACCGCCTGCAGCGGCCCGCGTATGCCGAGATCTCCATCGCGCTGGACGCCAACGACATGGATCGGCTGGACCGGATCATGGAGCGCCAGGGCGGCCGGGTGCCGGTGACGAGCCAGATCGAGGCCAACCGCCAGCTCGATCGGCTGTCGGCCGCGCAGACGCAGGCATTCGAGACGCAGGAACTGGCGCGCACCGACGACACGCTGCAGCAGACGCTGGAAGATGCGCTGCTATTCAACGCCCAGGCCATCGAGCCGCGCGTGACGTTCCAGCGCCAGAAGCCACTTGAATACTACGAGTACAGCCTGGCCGGCGGTGCCCGCCTGTGGGACGGCTATGCCGTGAACCTGCGCGGCGTGTTCCGCGACCAGCGCAGCGCGGACCGCACGCAACTGGACAACGTGCCGGCCTCTGACCGCCGTGCCGAACTGGCGCTGAGCTATCGCGACAGCCAGAAGAACTGGCTGCTCGGCATTGGCCGCCGCGACGGCCTGCAGAGCTTCACCACGGCACGCCTGACCGGCAACTGGAATCAGGAAGGGCGCGTCCAGTACACGGGCACGCTGGGCTACAACCAGTCGGCCGACGAATCGGCACAACTGCGCGTGGGCGGCATGAAGGACGTGGTCGAACTGGGCGCCACGTGGCGGCTGGGCCTGCGCGAATTCATCAGCGGCCGCGCCCAGTACAACCATTTCTACGGGCAGGACCGCACCGCGCTGGGCCACGGCATGGTGTTCGACGTGGAGGCCGGCTACCGCATCCGCACGCAGTACCCGGACTACACGGTGCGCATTGTCGGTACGCGCGGCATCTACAGCGCCAATGGCGGCACGCTGTCGTCCACGATGCAGCGGCTGCTGCCCGCTGGTGACGACGAGGCAACGCCGGCGTTCTACATGCCGCAGAGCTTCACGCAGGCTGGCGTGCTGTTCGGGTTCGGTACCGACCTGATTGACGACTACACGCGCAAGTGGCGGCCGTTCCTGGAAGCCGGCGCGCTGTACGACACGCGCGCGGGCCACAACTTCCGCGGGCAGGTAGGCGTTGCCGGTTCGGTATTCGGCAACGACCACCTGTCGCTGTATGTCTCGCACGACACCGCGGCGCGCACCACGGGCACGCCGCTGACCGAAGTTGGCCTGCGCTATCGCTGGCTCTATTGATTTTTTCAAGATAACGAGGGGGATCTATGATGAACAGGACCAATACCCGCATGGGCCGGCTGGTGGCCTGGTGCGCCGCGATGGGCGCCGCGCTGTGGCTGGCTGGCTGCGCCGTGACCGATGTGGGCCGTGCGCCGCAAATGGCCGCCGGCGACACCGTGGCCGTGCTGCCGATCGTCAACTACACCGAGACGCCGCAGGCCGGCCTGCGCGCCGAAGCCATCGCGGAATCGCTGCTGAAGACCGGCGGCGTGGCCAACCTGAAGCGCTATCCGGCGTCGCTGAACCCGGAAACGCTGTTCGAGCCGGCCGAGCGCGAGTCGGTGAACAAGGCGCTGGAATGGGCACGCGGCGAACGCGCGCGCTACGCGCTGACCGGCGCCGTGCAGGAATGGCGCTACAAGGTGGGCGTGGATGGCGAGCCGGCGGTGGGCATCTCGCTGCAACTGATCGACGTGGCCACCGGCCAGGTGGTGTGGTCGGCCACGGGCAGCAATGCGGGCTGGAGCCGCGAGTCGCTGTCGGGCGTGGCCCAGAAGCTGCTGCGCCGCCTGCTGGCACCGCTGATGCAGGGCTGAGATTCCAGGATCGAATTGATGGAAAGGACGGGTGACAAGCGTGGCTGACACCGCGGATAAAACACGCCAGGCAACGCGCCAGGGGCAGGGCATCGGCCTGGGCGGGCGCTATGCGCGCTGGCTGGCGCCCGCGGGGGGCGGGGCGACCGCCGTGCTGGAGATGATCGTGGTGATGGTGGTCGCCATGGCCATCGCCTGGGCGATCCTGCCCCAGAACCCGCTGCTGCTTGGCCTGGGCTTTCCGTGGGCATGGGTGCTGCCGGTGATCCTGGCGCTGCGCTACGGCACGTTGATTGGCGTGGGCGCGGTGCTGATGCTGCTGGGTGGCTGGTTCTTTTTCGACGGCATCGGCGCGCACCACGAGGCGTTTCCGCGCATGTTCTACCTGGGCGGCCTGCTGATGGTGCTGGTGGCCGGGCAGTTCGGCGACGTGTGGAACACGCGCCTGGCGCGCGCCCGCGCCGTGAACCGCTACCTGGACGAACGGCTCTCTGCGCTGACCAAGAACCACTACCTGCTGCGGATTTCGCACGCACGTCTGGAAAACGACCTGCTGGCGCGGCCCACCACGCTGCGCGACACGCTCTCGCAACTGCGCGGCGTGGCGATGCAGGATGCAGCGCGCGGCGGCAAGGTGGAACAGCTGGCCGGCGCCCAGCCGATGCTGCAGGTGGTGGCGCAGGCCTGCCAGGTGGAAGGCGCGGCACTGTTCGCCTGCGAAGGCGAGCGCCTCGTTCCCGAGGCGGTGGCCGCAATCGGCCCGGGCTTCACGCTGGACATGGACGACCCGCTGGTGCGCCACTGCATGGAAACGCACGAGCTGGCGCACCTGCGCTCCACCGGCCTGCAGCAGGACGCACAGACGCGCTATGTGGCCGTGGCGCCGGTGCTGGCCGGCTCCAGCCGGCTGATTGGCGTGCTGGTGGTCGAGCGCATGCCGTTCCTGTCGCTGACCTATGAAAACCTGCAGCTGCTGATGGTGCTGATGGGCTACTACGCCGATGGCGTGGACCACGCCAGCGCCACGCACGGCATCCAGGAACTGGCCCCGGCCATTCCGTACGCGTTCGCGCTGGACTACGCGCGCCTGTCGCGCCTGAACCGGGAAACCGGCATCCAGAGTTCGGTGGTGGCGCTGGTGTTCGACCTCGACGAAGCGCGCGACGCGCTGTTCGAACAGGTGGTGCGCAGCCGCCGGGCGCTGGACGTGGCCTGGCCCGCGCGCGGCGCGCACCAGCGTGCCATGCTGACGCTGATGCCGCTGTCCGACAGCCAGGCCGTGTCGGCCTACCTGGTGCGTATCGAAGACATGCTGCGTGCACAGTTCGGCACCGATTTCGCCAGCGCGCACATCGGCGTGTACACGCTGCCGGTGCCCGCTGCCGGCGCCGAGGAAGCGCTGGTACGCCTGCTGCATCGCTGCCACCTCGATGGCAACACCGGGTCGGCCGCACAGGCCGATGCGGCGTCCGCGGCGGGCACGGCGCCGGCCGCCGGCCAGGCGCAGGCGGGCTGACGCATGGGCAAGCTCACCATCGGCGGCACTGCCGTCCAGCTCTCGGCGCTGTACCTGTTGCTGAAAGGCGGCACGGGACTGCCGCTGCTGCTGTCGTTCCTGGGCCTGCAGGCGCTGGCCGCCGCGCTGCTCGGGCTGGCGCTGTGGCGGCTGCTGCCGCGCCGTTTCCGCACGCCGTTCGCGTGGAGCTATGCCTACCTGGCACTGTTCTGCTTCTTCGTGCCGCTGGGTGGCACGCTGGTCTGCGCGGGCAGCCTGCTGTTCTCGAAACTGTTCCCGCGCCAGCGCGACGACGTGGGCATTGCCAGCGTGGCGCTGCCCGAGTTCGTCACCCACCTGATCCAGCGCGTGACGCACGGCGGCGGCGCCCGCCTGCGTGCGCAACTGGGCAACACGCGCGCGCCGTTGCCCGAGCGGATGACGGCGCTGGTGGCCATGCAGTCGATGCCCACGCGCACGGCCAGCCCGGTGCTGCGCGAACTGCTGGCGGACAGCACCGACGACATCCGCCTGCTGGCCTACGGCATGCTCGATGGCGCGGAAAAGCAGCTCACGCAGAAGATTCTGGCCGAGCTGCCGCGCCTGGAGGCGGCCGATACGCCGCAGGCCCGGCTCGAAATCAACAAGCGCCTGGCCGATCTCTACTGGGAACTGATCTACCAGAACCTGGTGCAGGGCGACGTGTACCGCTACACGGCCAGCCAGGTGGAGCGCTACGCCAGCGCGGCGCTGGAGATCGACGACAACAACGCCGCGCTGTGGTACATGCGCGGCCGCCTGGCGCTGTCCCGCAATGCCCCGGGCGAGGCGCGCACATTCCTGGGCCGCGCCGAGGCGCTGGGCTTCGCGCGCGAGCGCGTGCTGCCCCTGCTGGCCGAGGCCGCCTATCTGGAACGCGACTACGCCGCGGTGCGGCGGCTGATGGCCGCCTTCGACAGTCCTTCGCCGCTCCCGCTGGTGCGGCCCCTGCTGCGGTACTGGCAATCATGAGCGAAATTCTGGTCAAGGGAACGTCTGCCGACGTCATGCTGCTGCTCGAAGGCACGTTCCCGTATGTGAGCGGGGGCGTGTCGAGCTGGGTCAACCAGATGATTCGCGCGTTTCCCGATATCCGCTTCGGCATCGTCTTCATCGGCAGCCGGCGCGAGGACTATGGCGACATGGTCTACGCGCTGCCCGAGAACGTGGTGCACCTGGAAACCCATTTCCTGTACGACTTCCCGCCGCCGCCGCTGGTGCATGGCACAGCGGGCGACGCGCGCGCGTTCGACAAGTCCGACGCGCTGCACGAGCTGCTGCGCGAGCCGGGCAAGGAAGCCGAGGCCGGCGCGCTGATTCGCGAGCTGATGCCGCAGCTGCGCGAAGGCGGGGCGCTCTCCGAGGACGCCTTCCTGTACAGCAAGCGCGCGTGGGACACCATCACCGGGCAGTACCGGCAGTTCTGCACGGACCCATCGTTTACCGACTACTTCTGGACCATCCGCATCATGCACAAGCCGCTCTGGCAGCTGGTGCGGATTGCCGACGGCCTGATCCCGGCCAAGGTCTACCACACGGTCTCTACCGGTTACGCGGGCTTTCTGGGTGCGATGCTGCGCCATCGCAACGGCCGCCCGCTGCTGGTGTCGGAGCACGGCATCTACACCAAGGAACGCAAGATCGACCTGTTCCAGAGCCAGTGGATTCGTGACAACCGCAATATCTTCGAGCGCGACATCTCCCAGATCAGCTATTTCCGCGAGCTGTGGGTGCGCTTCTTCGAGACGCTGGGCCGCGTGTGCTACGAGGCCGGCGACGAGATCACGGCGCTGTACGAAGGCAACCGCCGCCGCCAGGTGATCGACGGCGCGGTGGCCGAGCGCACGCGCAACATCCCGAACGGCATCAACCTGCCGCGCCTGTCCGCGCTGCGCGCGCAGCGCGCGCCCGGCGTGCCGCCGGTGCTGTGCCTGATTGGCCGGGTGGTGCCCATCAAGGACATCAAGACCTTCATCCGCGCCATGCTCACGGTGGTGCGCGAGTACCCCGAGGCTGAAGGGTGGATCGCCGGCCCCGAGGACGAGGATCGCGAATACGCCAACGAGTGCCGCAGCCTGGCCGAAAGCCTGGGGCTGGGCGACAAGGTCAAGTTCCTCGGTTTCCAGAAGATCGACGACCTGCTGCCCAAGGTGGGCGTGCTGGTGCTGAGTTCGATTTCCGAGGCGCTGCCGCTGGTGGTGCTCGAAGGCTTTGCCGCCGGCGTGCCCTGCGTGACCACCGACGTGGGCTCGTGCAGCGAGCTGGTCTTCGGCCTGCCCGGCGAAGACGCGGCACTGGGCGCGGCGGGCGATGTGGTGCGCATTGCCGATCCGGCCGCGCTGGCCAATGCCGCGCTGGGGCTGCTGCAGCATCCGGACCGCTGGCACGCGGCGCAGGCCTCGGGCATCGCGCGCGTGGAAAAGTACTACACGCAGGAACAGATGGTGGGCAGCTACCGCACGCTCTACACGGACCTGATGGCGATGCCGGACAACACGCGCCGCGAACGCGGCGGCAGCCCGGCCAGGTGCCCGGTGCACGGGGGAGGACGCTGACATGGCCGGCATTGGTTTCGAACTTCGGAAGATGCTGCGGCGCGACAGCCTGTCGGGCATGCTCAGCGCCTACGCCTACGCGGGCGTGATCAGTTCCGGGCCGTGGGTGCTGTCGATCCTCGGCATCCTGTTGATCGGCCTGCTGTCGATCGGCTGGGTCATCCCGGGCGCGCTGATCACGCAGTTCCAGGTGTCGGTGACCTACCTCATCGCGTGCAGCCTGATACTGACCGGGCCGATGCAGCTGTCGTTCACGCGCTTCACGTCCGACCGCCTGTTCGAGAAGCGCGCCGACCTGGTGCTCTCGAACTACCACGCGGTGGCGCTGCTGTGCACGGTGCTGGCCGGCGGCATTGGCCTGGCCTGCGCGGTGTGGGCCTTCCCGGAGCAGTCGGTGCTGTACCGGCTGCTGATGATCGCGGGCTTCGTGATCATGAGCAATATCTGGATCGCGGCGATCTTCCTGTCCGGCATGAAGCAGTACAAGGCCATCGTGTGGACGTTCTTCGTCGGCTACACGATTACCGTGCTCACCGCGCTGGCGCTGCGCTCGCGCGGGCTGGAAGGGCTGCTGGGCGGCTTCGTGTTCGGCCAGCTGTGCCTGCTGGTGGGCATGATCACGCTGATCTACCGCAACTACGCGAGCCACCGGTTCATGTCGTTCGAGGTGTTCCAGAAGCGCTTCTCGTACCCGAGCCTGGTGGCCATCGGCCTGTTCTACAACCTCGGCATCTGGATCGACAAGTTCATGTTCTGGTACGCGCCGTCCACGGGCCAGCCGGTGATCGGCCCGCTGCACGCGTCGATCATCTACGACATCCCGGTGTTCCTGGCCTACCTGGCGATCATCCCGGGCATGGCCGTGTTCCTGGTGCGCATCGAGACCGACTTCGTGGAGTACTACGACGCGTTCTACAACGCGGTGCGGGGCGGCAGCTCGCTGGAGCACATCGAGGACATGCGCAACACGATGGTGCAGACCATCCGCCTGGGGCTGTACGAGATCGTCAAGGTGCAGGCCATTGCGTCGCTGCTGCTGTTCGTGGTGGGCGGCTGGCTGCTGCGGCTGCTGGGTATCTCCGAGCTGTACCTGCCGCTGCTGTACGTGGACGTGATCGGCGCCAGCCTGCAGGTGGTGCTGCTGGGCGTGCTGAACATCTACTTCTACCTGGACCGCCGCCGCGAGGTGCTGATGCTGACCGGCCTGTTCGTGGTGCTGAACTTCGTGCTCACGCGGCTCACGCTGGAACTGGGGCCGGCGTGGTACGGCTACGGGTTTGCGGTGTCGCTGCTGGTGGTGGTGGCGCTGGCGCTGTACCTGCTGGACCGCAAGCTCGACCGGCTCGAGTACGAGACCTACATGCTGCAATAGCAACCGGCGTGCGGCGAAGGGCGCGGACGCCAGGAGGACCACCCGGCCTGGCCCCTGCCGACGCCGCCTCGATACGGACCGATGCCGCCCCCTCGGGCGGCATTCTTATTCACGTTTTCGTTATGCCTGCAAGTGAAAACCCTGCTTGCGGCATGCCTGCAACACACGTCCTGCCCATTCCCCTCTAATGTAGCCTCGACGCGCCATGGCGCGTTTCGGTAACATGGCGCCGCCGTGCCAGAACACAGGCCGCAGTCATCAGAGGGAAGTAGATGAGAATTGCCTCAGTGGAGGATGATCCCGCGCAGGCCGCGCAGATCCGGGAATTGCTGGAGGAAGCCGGCTTCAGCTGCGCGAGTTTTGCCACCGGGTCCGCGTTCCTGCGGGCATTGCGCGACCAGGCCTTCGATCTGGTGCTCATGGACTGGCAACTTCCGGATACCAGCGGCTACGAACTCGTGAGCTGGGTGCGCCAGCACTCGGGCCGCCTGCCGCCGATTCTGTTCCTGACCAGCCGCGTGGACGAGGCCGACATCGTGGCGGGCCTGTCCGTGGGCGCCGACGACTATCTGGCCAAGCCGCTGCGCCCGGCCGAGTTCGTGGCGCGGGTGCGCGCGCTGCTGCGCCGCGCCTATCCCGAATCGGTCCATGACGACGAGCTGATCCGCCAGGGCGACTACGTGGTGGACGCGCGCCGGCGCAGCATCGCCGTGGCCGGCAACCTGGCCGACCTGTCGCCGCGCGAGTTCGACCTGGCCCTCTTCCTGTTCCGCAATATCGGCCGGCTGCTGTCACGCGACGTAATCGAGCAGGCGGTGTGGGGCCGCGCGATGGATGCCGGCTCCCGCACGCTCGATACCCATGTCTCGCGCCTGCGCATCAAGCTGGCGCTGCGCCCCGAGCACGGCGTACGGCTGACCTCGGTCTACTCGCACGGCTATCGCTTCGAGGCCGCGAGCGCCACCGATGCGTAGCGGGCACTGGCTGGGGCGCGCGCCGTTATGGGGTGGGCTGGGCCGCCCGGGCTCGGCGCTGCTGCCTGCCGCCCGTGCGGGCGGCGGGGCGCAGACGGCTGCTGCGGCCAATTTCGCGCACAACACAAGGGTTTCCGCCGTCCGGCGTGACGCACGCGGCGGCGTGGTGCAACTGGGAGGCATGGATCGTGGCGTCGAAACGGGTGTCCGCTAGCACCGCAGCCGCGTTTTTTCATCGCCGTACCCGCGTGGAGTGGGTGGCACTGCTCGCGGCCGTGATACTGGTCACGACGCTGGTGGCCCGCTTCGACTGGTTCGAACGCGCGGACCTGGCCTTGCTCGACTTCGCCATCGCCAGCCAGCCGCACGCGCCGCGCAACGACATCGTGCTGGTGGGCATCGACGACGCGAGCATTGGCGCTATCGGCCGCTGGCCCTGGCGGCGCACGGTGCTGGCATCGCTGATCGACCATATCGCTACCGACAAGCCGCGCGTGATCGGCCTGGACGTGATCCTCTCCGAGCCCGATATCCGCTACCCGGCCGACGACCTGGAACTGGCGCAGTCGATTGCACGGGCGCGCAACGTGATCCTGCCGGCGGTGACGGAGTCCAGCGTGGCCGGCCCCGTGCTGCGCCGTCCGCTCGAAGCGTTCGGCGCCGCCTACGGCCATATCAACATGAGCGTGGACGCCGATGGCGTGGCCCGCTCGGTCTACCTGCGCGAATGCGACGGCGATTCTCCGCCGGTCTGGCATTTCGCGGCCGCGATGGCGGCGTACGGACAGGCCTCGCCGCCGTCGCCGGAGGCGTTCCGCCGCGAACGGGCCCGGCGCATCGACAGTTCGGGCTGGACCAGCGAAGACGTGCTGCGCATGCCGTTTGCCGGCCCGCCCGGCACGTTCAGCCGCGTGTCGGTGCTCGACGTGCTGTCCGGGCAACTGGGCGACGGCTTTTTCCGCGGCAAGTCGGTGATTATCGGCGCCATGGCGGCCGGCATCGGCGATGCGTTCGCCACGCCGGTGTCGCACAACGGGCGTGGCATGAGCGGCGTGGAGATCCTGGCCAACGCGCTGCAGACGCTGCGCGACGGCACGGGCATCGTGCGCGTGCCCGAGCTGGCCGGCTGGTTCGCCACGCTGCTGCCGGTGCTGCTGGCCGCGCTGGCGGCCTGGATGCTGACCCCGCGCGACGCGCTGCTGGCCGTGGCGGTGCTGGTGGCCGCGCTGGTCGGCGGCAGCATCATGCTGGTGGGCAGCATGCAGCTATGGTTCGCGCCGTCGGCGGCGGTGTTCGGCTGCCTGCTCGTGTACCCGCTGTGGAGCTGGCGTCGCCAGGAGGCCGCGCTGCGCTTCCTGTCCGAGGAACTTGCGCGGCTGGTGCGCGAGCCCGGCCTGCTCGGCGCGCCCACGCGCGTCGATCATTCGCTCGACGGCCGCATGCAGGCGGTGTACGACATGACGTCGCGGCTGCGCGACATGCGGCGCTTCCTGTCCGACGGGCTGGAGAGCCTGCCCGAGGCCACCGTGATCTGCAATCTCGACGGCGGCATTCTGGTGGCCAACCGCCGCGCGGTGGCGCTGGTGCCGCTGGTGCTGCAGGGCATCAACGACCTGCCCGCGCCGGTGGGCCTGGGTGGGCTGGCCGATGCCGACGTCTATGGCACGAGCGCCTACCAGGACGCCTACGGCGACGCCCACGGCGGCCTGGACCGCCCGGGCCTGCCCGATATCGTCGAGACGCTGTTCCCGGTACCGGGCCCCGGCCTCGCGTACTGGGACGCGCTGTGCGACGCGCTCGATGCCGACGGCCCGGTCATGTCGTCGTCCGATTCCCACGGGGTGGAGCTGGCCACCGAGGACGACCGCCGCTTCCTGCTCCACGGCGCGCCCCTGCATGGCGAGGCGGGGCGGCCGGCGGGCGTGATCGTCAGCCTGATCGATATCACCACCGTGCGGCGTGCCGAACGCCAGCGCGAGCAGACGCTGCACTTCCTGTCGCACGACATGCGGTCGCCGCAGGCCTCGATCCTGGCGTTGATCGACCTGCAGGCGCGGCCCGAGCGGGCGCTGCCGCAGCCGGAGTTCATGGGGCGCATTGCCGAGCACGCGCACCGCACGCTGGCGCTGGCGGACGACTTCATCCGCCTGGCGCAGGCCGAATCGCAGAGCTTGGCGTTTGCCGAGGTCGACCTGGCCGCGCTGGTGCTCGATGCCACCGACGAGATGTGGGCGCTGGCCAAGACCCGGGGCATCGAACTGAAGCTCGACGTGGAGGCCGACGGCACCACGTTGCGCGCCGCCCCTGCGCTGCTGGTGCGGGCCATCGCCAATCTGGTCAGCAACGCCATCAAGTTCAGCCCGGCCGGCGCGCCCGTGACGGTGGGCCTGCGCCGGCTTGGGCCCTACATGTCGATCGAGGTGACCGACCAGGGGCCCGGCATCGCACTGGAAGCCCAGGCGCGGCTGTTCCGCCCGTTTAGCCGCGTGCATGCGCCCTCGAGCGATGCGCCGTCGGGCAGCGGGCTGGGACTGGTGTTCGTGAAGACGGTGGCCGAGCGCCACGGCGGGCGCGTGATGCTGCGTAGCGATGCGGGGCAGGGCGCCACGTTCTCGATCTGGCTGCCCTTGCGCAGCCGCGCGGTATGAGGCGGCAGGGCGCGGCGCCCTATCTTTCCGACCAACGAGTGCCGACCAACGAGTGCCGACCAACGAGTGCCGGCCAACGAGTGCCGGCCAACGACTGTGACCCGTTGCCGGCCGACACAATTGTTGGCAAACGGTTTTGCAAAAATTGCCTAGGATCTGTCGGGCCACGGACACCGCATCCGTGGCCTTGCTGCCCACGTCGTGCCCCGGCGTGGGCGTTTTTTTGCCAGCGCCGGTGAGAGGGCCGGCGTGGCGGGGCGCCCCGAGGGGGAGCCCCTGCGACCTTACTTGGCCATGCCGGGCGCGGGGGCGGGCGTGGCGGGTGTGGCGGGTGTAGCGGGTGTAGCGGCAGCGTCGGGCGTCTTCGGCGCGTCCGCTTTCGGCGTGTCGGCCGCTTTCGGAGTGGCCGGCGCACCCGGCGCACCGCCCGGGGCGGGGCTCGCCGGCGCCGACGCGTCCTCGTCGTCCTCGTACGACGGCAGCGCGCTGTCGCCATCGCTCAGCAGGTATTCGCGGCGCTGCACGTAGGCGTCGCGCACGAACGCGTATTTGTCCAGCGCGGCCTGCGACAGCAGGTCGGTGGCGCCGAGCATGTTGGTCCGCGTGTTCACCACGTTCACGCCGAACATCGAATAGCGCCAGGCCGTGTCGAAGTAGTGCGCCGGGTCCAGGAAGATGCTGCCGGCCACGCCCACGCCATCACGGATCGAGCTGGGCCCGAACAGCGGCAGCACCAGGTACGGACCAGCCGGCACGCCCCAGGTACCCAGCGTCAGGCCGAAGTCTGTCGAATGACGCGGCATGCCGGCGGCCGTGGCGATGTCGATCAGGCCGCCAATGCCCAGCACCGAATTGACCGCCACGCGCATCAGCGTCTCCACGGCCTCCACGGGCTTGCCTTGCAGCACGTTGTTGGCGAAGTTGCCAACGTCCGAGAAGTTGTTGAAGAAGTTGGTGACGGCCAGGCGCGCCGGTTCCGGCGTCACGGCCTGGTAGCCCTTGGCCAGCGGCTGGGCCACATAGGTGTCGGCCTTGTCGTTGACGGTAAAGATCGCCCGGTTCATCGGTTCGAGCGGATCCTTCGGGTTGGCGTTGGGGCCGGTGGCGCAACCCGTGGCCAGCAGGGTCAGCGAAGCGGCGGCCAGCGCGCGGGCCAGCGGTGACGGAAGCGGCGCCACGGCGCGCAGGGACGAAAGGCGGGAGAACATGGTGAGGCAGTCGGACTCTTTTTCGGTTTTTGTCGTGGAAGACGGCCGCCCCGCTTTCCCCAGGGCATGGCCGTCTTGCGTGGCGTCGGGTGCCGTCCGGCTAGCGCCGGGAGTTGCCGGAATCCGATCCTCCAGAATTATCGGCAGATTGTGCCATGGTCGTAGCCACCGAGAGCGGTGGTAGCGAGGGGCCGAGTGGTTCGGCGCGCCCCGCCGGCTGCCGGCGCGGGCGGCCCATCAGAATGGGCTGGAAGAACACCGCGCCCGCCAGCGTGCAGACCAGCGCCAGCGCCAGCAGCTTGCCCATGCTGGCGGTGCCCGGGTGGTGCGACAGCCAGAGGCTGCCGAAGGCCGTGGCCGTGGTGGCCGCGCTGTACAGCACCGCGTGCGTGAGGCTGGACTGCAGCAGCTTGGTCTTGCCGTGGCGCCACGCAATCACGTAGTAGATCTTGAAGGCCACGCCGATGCCCAGCAGCAGCGGCAGCGCGATGATGTTGGCGAAGTTCAGCGAGATGCCAAACACCACGCACAGTTCCAGCGTGATCAGGCCCGATACCAGCAGCGGAATGAGCGTGCGCAGCACGTCGCCCACGCGGCGCAGCGTGATCCACAGCAGCACCGTGATCGAGATCACGGCCCAGATGCCCGCATGGATGAACGCGGTCATGATCGTGTCGGCGGAGCCCTTGATGGCGATGGGGCCGCCCGTGGCGTCGGGCTGCACGCGCGCCATCACGGCCAGGAAGCGGTCCAGCGCGGCCTGGCGCGCGGCCTCGTTCTTCGCGCCGGGCGGCGGCAGCTTCGGGCTGATGTTGACCAGCGCCTGGCCATTCGGCGCCAGCCAGTCGCGCGCCAGTTCCGGCGGCAGCGTCTGCTGGCTGACGGGCTCGGGTTGCAGCGCGCGTTTCAGCGTGGCCAGCGACAGGCGCAGGGGCAGGGCAACGGCCAGTTCGGCGCGGTCGCGCACCGCGGGCGCCGCCTCGGCCAGTTGCTTGAGCGCGCGCGACAGGTGTTCGGCCGATGCCGCGCCCGGGCCGGGGTGGTCCAGCGCGGCCAGCGACAGCTGGCGCGACGCATTGCGCAGCGACGCCACGCGCAGCGCATCGGTGGCCGGCGTGGCGGTCTGCTGGGTCAGCACCGGCATCAGGCTTTTCGCCATGCCGGCGATGGTGGCCAGCTTGGGCGCCTGGTCGTCGGGGATGAAGGTCTTCAGCGTGACCACGCGCTCGACTTCGGGCAACGCCTTGAGCTTAGTGGCAATTGCCTCGGCGTCTTTCAGCGAGGGGGCCAGCACCTTGATGTCGTCGGTGCCTGCCTGCGGCGCGTCCTTGAGCGCCAGCAGCGTCGACATCGACTCCGAGTGCGGGTCTTTCAGGTGCAGTGGATCGAAGTCGAAACGCAGGTGCGGCAGCAGCGGCGCACCGGCGATCAGCAGGCCCAGCACGCCGACCAGCGTGCCCTTGCGGTGCCGCTCGAAAAAGGAGTCGGCCGGGGCCAGCCAGCCGAAGCCCGGCATTTCGGCCTCGCCCCGGGGCGCCAGCACGCGGATCAGGGCCGGCAGCATCGTGAACGTGGTGGCGAACGCGATGATCATGCCCACGCCGGCGATCTTGCCCAGCTCGGCCACGCCGCGGTAGTCGGTAGGCAGGAAGCAGAAGAAGGCGGCGGCGGTGGCGGCGGCAGCCAGCGTGAGCGGGCCGGCCACATCGCGCGCCGCCAGCGTCAGCGCCTCGTTAAGGTCGCCGTGCTCGTGCCGCTCGGCGCGGTAACGCACCCCGAACTGGATGCCGAAGTCCACGCCCAGACCCACGAACAGCACGGCGAAGGCCACCGAGATCATATTCAGCGCGCCCACCATCATCAGGCCCAGCGCGGCGGTCATGATCAGGCCCGAGATCAGGCTGACCAGCACCGCGGTGATCAGCCGCGCCGAGCGCAGCGCCATCCACAGGATGCCGATCACCACCACCAGCGTCAGCACGCCGTTGAGCACGGCGCCCTCGCTGACCGAGGCGAACTCGTCGTCGGCCAGCGGCTGCGGGCCGGTCAGGCGCACCACGGCGTTGTAGCGTTCGCCGAGCTTCAGTTGCGCGGCGGCGGCGCGGATGGCGTCGCTGGCGGCCGAGCCGGCCTTCAGGTCGCTGAAATCCAGCACCGGAGACAGCGTGACGAAGCTGAAGGCGCGGCCGTCGGCGTTCGGTTTCAGGCTGTCGTCGACGAGGCCGGCCCACGACAGCGCCACGGGTTTGTCGGCCAGCACGCCGTCGATGGTCCGGGCGCTCTCGCCGAGCAGGCGGTCCATGTCGGACAGCTTGATCTGGCCCAGTTGCAGCGGCAGGTTCAGCGTGGTGGTGAGCAGGTCAGACAGGCCGCGCAGCGTGGGGTCGTGCGCAAGATTGTTCAGCAGCGGCCGCGCCTGGCCGAGCTTGTCGGCCATGTCCTGCACGCTGGCCGGGTCGGCGAACAGCAGCCCGTTGCGCTCGAAGAACGGGCCCGAGCCGGGCTGGCCCACCGCCCTGAAGCGGTTCGGTTGCTGGCGCAGCGCTTCGGCCAGCTCGTTGGCGGCGGCATCGGCCAGTTCCTTGGCCGGGGCCTGCACCACGGCCAGGATCATTTTGTCGCGCTGCGGAAACGCGGCGCTGATGGCCTCGTCGTTCCGGGCCCACGGCGCATCGGACTCCAGCAGCTTGCTGATATCGGTATTGATGGCGAAATTGCGCGCCACATAGATGCCGCTGCCAAGCGTGAGCAGCAGGGCGATGCCGATCACGAGCCAGGCGTGAACGGTGGCGAATTTGACGGTGCGAACCAGCAGCGGTCTGATCATGAGTCCTGTATCTTCAGCGCCCCGGGGCCTTGCGGCGCGGGCCGGGCGCGTGGGCGGCACCCGGAGTATAGCGGCTGTGCGTGCAGGCGCCGTACCGCGCAGGCGTCCGAGCCACACCGCGATCCGCTATATACTGGCCCGACTGGCCAGCCGGCCGTGTTGCATCGATATCAGTCATGAACCGTTACGGAATCTTCCCCGCCGCCATCATCGCGCCCATCGCCGCCGTGGCCATCGTTTCCACCGCGCATGCGCAGGCCAGCGCCGCCCCGGACAAGCTCGTGCAGTCCGCCGTGGAAGGCGTGATCACCAAGATCAAGACCGACCCCGAAACCCGGGCCGGCGATCTTGCAAAAATTACCGCCGTCGTCCAGCGCGAGTTCCTGCCCTACACCGATTTTGGCCGTACCACGCGCCTGGCGGTAGGCAATGCGTGGAAACAGGCTACCCCCGAGCAGCAAAAAACGCTCCAGGACCAGTTCACGGCGCTGCTGGTGCGCAGCTACGCGGTGTCGCTGTCGCAACTGCGCGAGCAAAGCCCGAAGTTCTCGTACAAGCCGGCCAAGGCGGGCAATAACGCCAACGACGCCGTGGTGGCCACCCGCGTGCTGAACAACGGCGACGAGATGCTGATCGACTACCGTCTGCAGAAAGGCGCCGACGGCTGGAAAATCTACGATATCAATATGATGGGCGCGTGGCTGATCGAGGTGTACCGCAAGCAGTTTGCGGACATCGTGGCGCGCGACGGCATCGACGGACTGATCAAGTATCTGACCAGTCACAACGCCCGGGCTTGAGCCGGGGCTCTCGGCGCCCGCTGGAACGGGCGCCGCGCCAATAAAAAAAACGGAACGGGGCGACCCCTTCCGGTTTTTTGTTGCCGCGACCGGCCGTGGCGAGTGCCCGGCCGGATCGGTAGCTTAGTGCGTCTGCGCGGCTTGCACGGCTTCGGCGCGGCTGCCCTGGGCCTTCTTCAGGTTGCCGATTTCCGCCAGCTTGATTTCCACGTGACGCGAGAACACGTAGTCGGCGGGGCGCTGCTTGTCCAGCGGAATGTCCGGGGCCATCGGGCCGTCGGTCTTCACGCCACGCAGGCTCACGCCCAGCGCCTTGAGCGGGTGCGCGAACGTGTCGGCCACGGCCGTGGCTTCAAAGCCGCTGTGGACCATGCAGTTGGCGCACTTCTCGTAGTTGCCAACGCCGTAGGCGTCCCAGTCGGTGCCTTCCATCAGTTCCTTGAAGGTCTTCACGTAGCCTTCGCCCACCAGGTAGCAGGGACGCTGCCAGCCGAACACGGTACGTGCCGGGTTGCCCCACGGCGTGCACTTGTAGGTCTGGTTGCCGGCCAGGAAGTCCAGGAACATCGTCGACTGGCTGAACGCCCACTTCTTGCCGGCGTTGCCGCGCTTGAGAATGTCGCGGAACAGTTGCTTGGTCTTGCCGCGGTGCAGGAAGTGCTGCTGGTCCGGGGCGCGCTCGTAGGCATAGCCCGGCGACACCGTAATGCCGTCCACGCCCATGGCCTTGACCGAGTCGAAGAACTGCGCCACGCGCTCGGGCTTGGCATCGTTGAACAGCGTGCAGTTGATGTTCACGCGGAAGCCACGTTCCTTGGCCATGCGGATGGCTTCGACGCAGCGGTCGTACACGCCTTCCTGGTTCACCGAGTGGTCGTGCATCTCGCGGTCGCCGTCCAGGTGGATCGACCACACAAAGTACGGGCTCGGCTCGTACTGGTCGATCTTCTTTTCCAGCAGCAGCGCGTTGGTGCACAGGTAGACGAAGCGCTTGCGGGCGATGATGCCGCGCACGATCTCGGGCATGTCCTTGTGCAGCAGCGGCTCGCCGCCGGCGATCGACACCACGGGGGCGCCGCATTCGTCCACGGCTTCCAGGCATTCGGCCACGGACAGGCGCTGGTTCAGGATCGGGTCCGGATAATCGATCTTGCCGCAACCGGAGCAGGCGAGGTTGCAGCGGAAAAGGGGCTCGAGCATCAGGGCCAGCGGGTAGCGCTTTTGCCCGGAAAGATGCTTGCGTACGATGTAGGTGCCTACGCGGGCAACCTGGAGAAACGGAATGGCCAAGGGGGTGCTTCCTGTCAGGTTCAGCTTGGTTACTCAGCCTGCCGCCGTATGGTCGGCCAGCCGGGTATCGCTGATTTCAGTTGTCTTCCTGGCCCCTGGGGCCAGCGTTGCATCGGCTAGTTCAGCCGGCAGGCGGAATTCGGCATGTTCTTCGAGGCCTTCCATGACCGATACATCGATCGGCCCCAGGCGTCGCAGGGCAGCCATGACGTCTTCCACCATGCTTTCGGGTGCCGAGGCGCCCGCGGTAATACCAACGACCGCGGCGTCGCGAACCCACGCGGGGTCCAGTTCGCTGCCGTCGGCAATCAGGTAGCTCGGCACGCCGCTTTCGGTGCCGATTTCGCGCAGCCGGTTCGAATTCGAACTGTTGGTCGCGCCAATCACGAGAATCACATCCACGCGCGTGGCCAGTTGCCGCACGGCGCTTTGCCGGTTTTGCGTGGCATAACAGATATCGCGCGTATTCGGGCCCACCAGATCAGAGAACCGCCTGCCGAGCGCCGCAATGATATTACGGGTGTCGTCCACGGACAACGTGGTTTGGGTGATATATGCCACGGGCGTGTCGGCCGGCAGGTCCAGTCTGGCCACCTCCGCCTCGTCCTGCACCAGGATCACCTTGCCCGGAATCTGCCCCATCGTGCCTTCCACCTCGGGGTGGCCAGCGTGACCGATCAGTATCACCTGGCGACCCGTGGCGGCATACTGGCGCCCCTGGTTATGCACCTTGATGACCAGCGGGCACGTGGCGTCGATGGCGTGCAACTCCCTTCGTTGTGCTTCAGCAAGCACTTTACGGGAAACGCCGTGCGCGCTGAAGATCGTCACGGCATCCTGCGGCACTTCATCCAGTTCCTCGACAAACCGCGCGCCTTTCTTCCGCAATCCTTCCACTACATGTTTGTTGTGTACGATCTCGTGCCGTACGTACACAGGAGCGCCGTGCTTGAGCAGGGCCCGGTCGACGATTTCGATTGCCCTGACCACGCCCGCGCAGAAGCCTCGGGGCTGGGCGAGGATCACCTGCATTGCGGCCTCCGGAGCCTCTTTTGACGGTTCGAAGACATCAGTTCTTGGTATGTTGGCATCACTTTTGCGGTTCACGGTGGTTACTATATACCGGGCGTCATTTTCGTGCCGCGCACGCTGGCGCTGGAAAACAACGTCAGTCCGGTGAAAATTCGCCGCTGCCGTCCGGTATAACGGGCGATTCGCGTGCAACGTGCACGCTACGCCGACAGGAGATTTGAAATTCACAATTCCGTTCTCGTGACCGGCGCCGCCGGTTTCCTGGGTTCTTCGGTGATGCGCCAGGCGCTGGAGCGCGGCTTCCAGGTGCGGGTGCTGGTGCGCGCCACCAGCCCGCGCGCCAATCTTGCCGGCCTGCCCGTGGAGGTGGTGGAGGGCGACATGCGCGATCCGGCCTCGATGGCGCGTGCCATGGCTGGCGTGCGGTACCTGTTCCATGTGGCGGCCGATTACCGGCTCTGGGCGCCTGACCCCGAGGACATCGTGCGCGCCAACGTCGACGGCACCGTCACCACGATGGAGGCCGCCCGCGACGCTGGCGTGGAGCGCATTGTCTACACCAGCAGCGTAGCCACCCTGCGCGTGGCCGGCGCTACCGGTCCGGTGGATGAAACCGCCGCCATGGCCGGCCACGAGGCCATTGGCGCCTACAAGCGCAGCAAGGTGCTGGCCGAGCGCGAGGTAGAGCGGCTGGTGGCCGAAGGGCTGCCCGCCGTGATCGTGAACCCGTCCACGCCGATCGGGCCCCGCGACGTGCGCCCCACGCCCACCGGCCGCATCATCGTCGAGGCGGCCACCGGCAAGATTCCGGCATTCGTCGACACGGGCCTGAACCTGGCCCACGTGGACGACGTGGCGAACGGTCATTTCCTGGCGCTGGACAAAGGCCGCATCGGCGAGCGCTACATCCTGGGCGGCCAGGACGTGCTGCTGCGGCAGATGCTGGCCGACATCGCCGGCATGGCGGGCCGCAAGGCCCCGACCATCGAGCTGCCGCGCTGGCCGCTGTACCCGATCGCGCGGGTGGCCGAGGCGATTGCCCAGTTCACCAAAAAGGAGCCGTTCGTGACCGTAGACGGCCTGAAGATGTCGCGATACCGGATGTTCTTCACGTCGGCCAAGGCCGCGCGCGAACTGGGCTACACGGCGCGGCCGTACCAGGTGGCGCTGCAGGACGCGCTGGACTGGTTCCGCGCCAACGGCTACCTGAAATAAGAAACGCCGGCGGGTGCCGGCGTCAGGTTCGATCGAAGGGTGGCAGCCGCGTCAGGAACGCACGGGCGCCTGGTTGCGCCCCTTCCACTGGCCGCCGCGCCGCAGGTAGAAGCGGCGGGCCGAATCGAGTGTGGCGCCCAGATAGAACATGGCCGTGACCGGCAGCAGCGGGGCCAGCCACGCCGGCTGGCGATATTCGCGCAGCATCGGCCGGTAGCTCGCCGCCATCAGTATCCACGCCAGCCAAGCCGGCCACAGCGCCGCGCCGCCCATCAGCGCCAGCACCGGCGGCGCCAGGTAAGTCAGAATCATGCCTAGCGTGGCGCCGGCCAGCTTCCACGGCGAATAGTGGAGCTGCGTATAGGCGCTGCGCGCAATCATATTCCACAGGCTTTGCCAGTCGTCGTACGGACGCAGCGAGAGGCTGTCGTCCGCCAGATCCAGCCGGATCGAGCCGCCGGCCTTGATCTTGGCCGCCAGGCTGCAATCGTCGATCAACTCGCCGCGAATGGCCGCGAACCCGCCAATCCGTGCCAGCGCAGAGCGGCGCGCCAGCATGCATCCACCGGCCGCGCCAGCTACCTTGCTGCGCGGGTTGGCGACGCTGGCAAACGGATAGAGTTTGGCGAAATAGAACACAAATGCCGGCACGATCATGCGTTCCCACCATGATTCACAGCGCAGCCGCACCATCAGCGAGGTGAGATCGCGCTGCTCGTGCTCGGCGCGGGCCACCAGCTCGCGGATCGTGTTGGGGCCGTGCCAGATATCGGCATCGGTCAGGAACACGAACTGTGCGTCGGGCATTTGCAGGTCTGCCGCCGCGAGGCCTTCGGACTGGGCCCAGACCTTGCCGCTCCAACCGGCAGGCAGGTCGCGCGCGCCGATGACGGTCAGCGCGTTGCCTTTGCCCAGCGAGAGGGCGGTGGCGCGCGCGATATCGGCCGTGCCGTCGGTGCTGTGGTCGTCCACCACCACCAGGTGCAGGCGGCCCGGATACTGCTGGCCCAGCACGCCGGTCACGGCGCGGGCGATGACATCGGCCTCGTTGCGGGCCGGTATCACGCCGATCACGGGCGGCCATTGGGCCGGCTGGGGCGAAGGGGCGGGCTTGCGCACGCGCCAGAAGCCGGCGCGCGCGAATACCAGGACACACCAGACCACGAGGGTCAGCAGAGACAATCCGAACAGCAGCATGAGATCTATTTGACGAAGCGCCGGGCCAGGCGGGCCAGCTTCGGCACCGTGGTGGGACGCACAAGCCGCGCATCATACCCCGCCATGCGCCGTTCGTTCTCGGCCAGGCACAGGTCGATCATCGCGCCGGCCGAGAGCGTCTGGCCCAGCGACTCCGCCGCGTTCATCGGGAAGTTGGCGTCCTGCGCGGTGCCGTCGGCCTTGACGTCGATGCCCTTGGCCAGCCCGATGCGCTCCCGGATCAGGAACAGCCACACGCGCGCCACCTTGAGCGCGAAGGCCGGACGCCGCCACCACGGCAGGCTGGCGCGATACCACGCCACCCAGTTGGCAAAGAACAGGATGTGGCGGCCTTCTTCCTGGATGACCGGCTCGAAGGTCTCGACCAGTTCGGCCGGAAAGAAGCCCGACTCCCTGGCGGCGGCGAACAGGCCGAACGCGGCAAAGCTGTCGATGCATTCGCTGTAGCCGGTCACCAGCCAGCCCCATTCGGCATCGGCGGGCGGCAGGTATTCGGGCTCGGGGGCCAGCGTGATGCCGTACGCCTCCACCAGTTTCGACAGCACCACCTTGTGGCGTGCCTCCTCGTCGGCATCCATCTCCAGCGCGCTGCGCAGCAGGGCGTCGCGCTGGCGACTGGCAAAACTGTGCACGCGCACCGAGGCGCGGCCTTCGGTCTGGACGGCGATGTCCCAGATCGGCAGCGACGTCACGCGCCTGAGCGCGTCGGGCGCCAGCCGCGGCCAGTCGATGACCGACGGCTTGTACGGGTTGTGGGTCTGCAGCAGCATGTTGCAGAACATGCGCAGATGCTCGGCGGAGCCGATGGACACGGGGCCGGGAAGCGGGTCGGTCCAGTGCCGCATGGCATGGTCCGCCTGTTCGATGGCCGTACGGGCCACGGTGGCGGCCACGGCCATGGCGCGGGCCTCGCTGGATTCCTGGGTCGATGGGCTGCGCGTGGCAGGCAATTCGTCCACTACGCCATCGATTTCGAATGCTTTTTTCATTGGCGCTCCGGGCAGGGGAAAGCGGCCGCCCATTGTATCGAGCCAGGAAAAAAGTTGCAGTCGGGTGCGGAGAAAGGCGGGTGGGGAAGGCGGGGAGCGAATCGGAGGTGGCCGGGGAGGCCAACACCGGGGCGGCAGAGCGCGCCGCCCGGGTGCCGGCCTGGCCAGACCTGGCTATCGGACGCGATGCTCGCGCACCGGCGGCCCGGGTTGACGATGCCAGTCCTGCGCGATGTCGGGGAAGACATCGCACTCGCCACGGACGATGTTCTCGATCGTGGCGCAGATGCCTTCGGTACCGCGCGGTCCCACGCACACGAGGCTGCGCGGGGTGTCCGAATGGGCCGGAATGGCGTACACGTGCATGCCCTCGCGATACAGCGGATGCTTGACCAGCCGTTCGTTCAGGATCTCCACAAAGCGGCTGGGGCTTACGGTCGGCTTGTCCATCGCTTTTCTCCCTACGGGCTTCCAGCCTATGGCGCGGCCCGCCCCGGATCAAGGGGGGCGCCTGTGCTTCAAGCGCTCATTGGGTCGCATCGTCACGGAATGTCACGCAAATTCATGGATCTGCGCCGCGCGGCAGCACATCTTGCCGGCGGTGCGGGTATTCAGTGCGTCAGGCGGGGCGCGGCGGTGATGTCGCTGACGGCGCGCGGGGTGTCGAGCATGCCGTTGCCGGCGGCCCAGCAGGCGGCTTCGGCCTCGGCGTGCGAGTTGTAGTCGGTATGGGCCTCGATCATGCTGTCGCAGTCGGCGCCGCCGCACTTTTCTTCCACGACGATGCGCCAGGTGTAGCGCCCGGGCGGGTCTTCCAGCACGTGCATGACCAGGGTGCGGCGTTGATCGGACAAGGACATCGGATGGGTGGACATGGCGGCTCTCCCACAGGCAGGACCGGCGCCGCCAAGCGGCGCGGCGGACTTTCACCATAGCACTGGCGCACGCCATTGCCAGCCCGAAATGATGCGGTGCGGCGTTCGCGGCCTTTGCAGGGGGCATCGGGCCTGCTATCTTGTCTGGCCTCGGTTTACTGGGCGACGTTCCCGCCCTTCAGGCCCCTACCGCCATGCTCGTTTCGCCGACCCTCATCGACCGGATTGCCGCGCTGCTCGCGCATTTCGACACCGCCATCCTGCCCGCCTGGACCAGCGCCGGCTGGAATGGGTCGATGCAGCTTGCCCATGAGGCGCTGGATGGCGCCAACGGCCGGCCGCTGCCGGACAAGCGCTATCGCGCCATGGCCTGCGCGCGGCAACTCTACGTGTTTGCCACCGTGGGCAACCTGGCCCATGCCGATACGCTGTACCGCTCGCTCGTGCGCCATTTCGGCGATGGCGCGGGCGGCTGGATCTACAGCATCGATCCGGCCGGCGCGCCGCTGGACAGCACGCGAGACCTCTACACGCATGCGTTCGTGGTCTTCGCCTGTGCGCACTACTACCGCGCCAGCCGGGCGCCGGCCGCGCTGGACACGCTGCGGCGGACGGTGGCGGTAATCGAAGACCGCTTTGCCGACGGCAACGGGCTCTATTACGCCGCGTTGGCCGAGAACTTCGGCCGGAACGGCAGCGACATCCTGCAGAACCCGGTCATGCACCTGACCGAAGCCTATCTGGCCGCCTTCGAGGCCACCGGCGACGCCTGGTTCGCGCAACGGCTGGCGGCGCTGGCCGATGCGGTGCATGCGCGCTTTGTGAATCCGGCAGACGGCTGCGTGGCCGAGCTGCCGCAAGGCACGCCGGGCAACCGGATCGAGGCGGGGCACCAGTTCGAGTGGTATTCGCTGGTGATGTCGGCGCCCGCGCTGCTGGGTGGCTCGCCGCTGGCGGCATCGCTGCCGCAGGCATTCGATTTCGCGCAGCGCCACGGCGTGGCCAGGGGCACGCTCGGGGTATGCGCCGCGCTCGATGGCCAGGGCGCCGTGCAGGACAGCACCGAGCGGATCTGGGCCCAGACCGAGTACGCCCGGGCGCTGGTCGTTCAGGCGACGGTCACCGGCGATGCCGCGCCGCTGGCGACGCTGGAAGCGTGGATCGACCGCTTCCGTGCCCGCTTTCTGCATGCCGACGGCTGGCACGAATGCATCGCGCCCAATGGCGACGTGGTGCGAGCCGAAATGCCGTCTACCACGCCCTATCACCTGCTGACCGCCTGGCAGGCACTGCGCACGCTGCTGCCGGGGTATTGAGGCCGGCAACCCCGGCCGGCATGCCGGGTATCCCGCCCGGCGCGCGCCGTCAGTCCACGCGCGCCGCGCGCAGGTCGCTCTTGCGGATCAGTTGCAGCAGTGTCTCGGCCGGCCGGGTCAGCCGGCGCGCGGCCAGCGTAATGAACTCCACCTCGGGCAGGGCGGGCAGCGCGTCGACGTTGACCGGCGGCAGCAGGCCGCCACCGGTCAGATTCTGTGCGCGCACCGTGATGCCGAGCCCGCCGCGCGCCGCCGCAATGCAGCCCGAATGGCTGCTGCTGGTGCACACCACGCGCCAGCGCCAGCCCGACGTGGCCAGCGTGTCCAGCACCACCGAGCGCGTGACGCTCGGTTCGTTCACCAGAATCAGCGGCAGCGGCTGCCCCACGTCCACCACGGTGCCCGGGCGCGCCAGCCATTCGAGCTGGCCCCTGAACAGCGGCACGCCGCGCCGCTCGCCCTCGCGCCGCTTGCCCACGAGCAAATCGAGCATATCGGCCTCCATCCACTCATAGAGCTTGCTGGTCATGCCGATGGTGATTTCAAGCTCGACGTCGGGATGGGTGGCGCGGAACGCCGCCAGCACATTGGGCAGTGGGCCCTGCGCGAGGTCTTCCGAGGTGCCCAGCCGCACGCGGCCCTGCAGGCGGGGCGCGCTGAACTGCTGTTCGGCGCGGGCCAGCGATTCCAGAATCAGCCGCGCGTGCACCAGCAGCGCCTCGCCGTCCGGGGTGAGCGCCAGCGAATGGGTATCGCGCACGAACAGGCGCCGCCCGACGTGCTGTTCGAGCCGGCGGATATGGTCGCTGACCGACGACTGCGACAGGCCGAGCTGTCGCCCCGCGTCGGTGAAGCTGCGCGCGCCGGCCACGGTGGCGAAAGTCTGGATCCATACGGGATTGAGCATCGCGGCATTGTCATCGGAGTATCCGATGGCAGTCAATAAGTCCAGAGGGGTTCCCGATGGGGTGGCCAATGCGTACCATGCACGCAGATGTTCGCGTTTTCCCTGATTTCCGGGCACGCCGCATCGCCCTGAGATTGCCCCATGCCCAACGCTTCAGCCCCCGCCACGGATCAGGCCTTTTCCCAGAAGGCCATGCTGTGGATCGTCTTCGCCGGCTTCTTCATGCAGACGCTGGACACCACCATCGTCAACACCGCGCTGCCCTCGATGGCGCACAGCCTCGGCGAAAAGCCGCTCGACCTGAAACCCGTGGTGGTGGCCTACACGCTGACCATGGCGATGCTGACGCCGGCCTCTGGCTGGCTGGCCGACAAGTTCGGCACGCGGCGCGTCTACTTCAGCGCCATCCTGATCTTCGTGCTCGGCTCGGTGTTCTGCGCCACCGCCCACACGCTCACGCAACTGGTGATCGCGCGGGTGCTGCAGGGCGTGGGTGGGTCCATGCTGCTGCCGATCGGCCGGCTGGCCGTGCTGCGCAATATCCCGGGCGAGCAGTACATTGCCGCGCTGGCGTTCGTGTCGATAGCCGGGCAGGTCGGGCCGATCTTCGGGCCGGTGCTCGGCGGCTGGCTGGTGCAGAGCGCCTCGTGGCACTGGATCTTCCTGATCAACGTGCCGGTGGGGCTGGTGGGCCTGTTCGCGGTGCGCCGCTATCTGCCGCAGGGCGAGGCCGGCGTGGCGCCGCCGTTCGACTGGACGGGCTGCGGGCTGTTGTCGCTCTGCATGGTCACGTTCTCGCTGGCGCTGGAAAACGGTGCGCATAGCGGCTGGAGCGCCTTGCTGCTCGCGGTCAGCGTGGCCAGCGCGCTGCTCTACATTCCGCACGCCCGGCGCCATGCCACGCCGCTGTTCCGGCTGGCCCTGTTCCGCGAGCCCAATTTCAGCGTGGGCCTGATCGGCAACCTGGTGTGCCGCATCGGCTCGGGCGCCGTGCCGTTCCTGCTGCCGCTGCTGTTCCAGCTGCAGCTGGGCTACTCGCCGTTCCACTCGGGGCTGATGCTGCTGCCGGTGGCCATTGCGGGCACGCTGTCCAAGCGATGGATCGTGCCGCTGGTGAACCGCTTCGGCTACGACACGTTTCTGCTGGTGAACACGGTGATCGTGGGCGCGTCCATCGCGTCTTTCTCGGCCATGTCGCCCGGCTGGCCGCTGGCCTTGTCCATCACGCAGCTGGCGATCTTCGGCGCGGCCAACTCGATGCAGTTCGCGGCCATGAACAGCGTGACGCTGAAGGGCCTGAACCGTGAAGACGCCGGCAGCGGCAACAGCCTGTTCTCGATGGTGCAAATGCTGGCCATCGGCCTGGGCGTGACAATCGGTGGCGAACTGGTGAGCCTGTTATCGGCGCGGTTCGGCGTGGCCGCCCCGGCCTATCGGCTGGCCTTCCTGACGGTGGGCATCATCACGCTGCTGTCTGCGCTGGTGTTCCGGCGGCTCGATGCCGACCAGCTCAATCCCAAGCGCGTGAAGCGCGGCGCGGTGCAGGCGCCCTGACGACCCAGGCAGGCACGTGAAGGAGGGTGGCGGATCACTCCTCCACGCCGTGTTCCCGCAGCATCCGCTCGCATTCGTCGAGCATGTCGTGCGCAAACGCCGACTGGTAGTTCGGATCGAGCGCCTCCATCATCTCGTGGCTGGCGTAGAGGCCGGCTTCGCGCGACAGCGTGCCGGCCAGCTGGCGCGCCAGCGTGTCGCTCAGCTCAGAGAGCAGGCGCCGCTCGGCCAGCGCCAGCTGCAGCTTCGAGCGCGAGAGCCAGTTGCCGGCCAGCGTGGCACCCTGCGCATCGGTCATCCACTGCCCGTGCTCGTAAAAGGCCGACAGGCGCTCGGCCATCAGCGCAAACATCAGCGCCTTGCGCGTGTTGAAGTCGATACGGGGCGGGGGCGAAGCGGGAATCATGGCGCGGTGTCGGGATGGAGGTGGCGCGCCGTGGTGGCGCGCGTGCTGCGGTCGGGCGAAGCGGTGGTCAGGTGAAGGCGATCAGGCGGAAGGCGAATCAGGGGAAGGCGATCAGGCAAAGCGCTCGCGCAGCCACGCGCCGATGTCGACGATTTCCTCGATGCACACCGAGTGCGGCATGCCCTGATAGGTCTGCCACGTCACGGGCTGACCCAGTGCCACGATGAAGTCGCGCGCCTGGGCACCCAGCGTGACTGGCACGATCTCGTCGTCGGTGCCGTGCGCGGCGAATACCGGCGTGGCGGCGTTGGCCGGGTCGAATTCGGTCATCACCAGCTTGGGCGAGGGCAGGTAGGTGGAGAGCGCGATCACGCCGGCCAGCGTCTGCGGATGCGTGAGCGCCGTGGTGTAGGCGATGGCGCCGCCCTGCGAGAACCCGGCCAGCACGATGCGATCGGTGGGCACGCCACGCGCGTTCTCGCGCGCAATCAGCGCGCGGATGGCGTCGCGGCTCTTCGTGATGCCGGGGATGTCGGCCTGGCGGCCGGCTTCGTCGAACGACAAGATGTCGTACCACGCCGGCATCACGTAGCCGCCGTTGCAGGTCACCGGGATGGCCGGCGCGTGGGGAAAGACGAACCGTACCGCGAGCGTGTCGGGCAGGCCCAGTTCGGGCACGACGGGCACGAAGTCGCTGCCGTCGGCGCCCAGTCCATGCATCCAGATCACGGCATGCGTGGGGTTGGGCGCGGTTTCGATTTCAATGGCAGGCAGCAGGTCGCTCATGGCCGTCCAGGAGTAAAGCCGGAAAGCGCGCAGTATCGCACAGGGGCCCAAGGCCCGAACGGGCCCGCGCGATCAGGCTGGACGACGGATGGGCAGATCAGGCGGCGGTGGGCACGATCGGAATCGTGGCCAGCCCGGGTGTGCTGCGGGTGGGGGCGGCCTGCAGCGCGGGTGCCTCGATGTGGGCCGAGCCAAAGCGGCGGTCGGCCACGCCTTCCACGCCGGTGGCCCCCACCTCTTCGAGGAAGGCAATCATGTTGCGGTAGTAATCAACTTGCATCTGCGCTTCAAGCAGGCGACGTTCTGCCTGGAAAAGCGTCAGCCTCATGTCTTGCAGTTCCTTCTCGGCGATCTTCTCTGGCGTCGGCGGACTGAACAAGTTTGCAAGCGAACGCATGGCAGTTACCTCCCGGGGCTGTCGTACGGCGAGTGAGTCATTCGGTTTGTGGGCGCCATGCGGTCAAATATAGACGATCCGGCGCAAGGTACACGATGGGTCACCATGGACCATGTGGGGTCCCCCACAAGAATGATTGCCGGCACGCGGACGCTGCGGTAGATTGTTCGCCCATCAGCCAGGGTTTGCCGCAAGGCATGTCCTGGCTTTGTCTTTTTTACCGGCGCCCGTTGCGCGAACCTGCCGATTGTGGCGAGAACTGCCGTTTGATAACGTTTTCGGCCCGAAAGCGGGCGAAATACTGCCGTCGGTAAAAAAACGACAGCGCGTCGGCATCGCGCAACAGCAGCGGCCGCCTGCGTATCAAACGGATGAGCGAAGCGCTACGCCACGCGGGTAGAATGCAGCGCCGACGCCGCTTCGCGCCGTCTGCCTCCCGTCCGCCTTCCCGTCTGCTTCCCGTCCGCCGCCTGTCTTGTTCCGTTCCCGCCCCGTGCCCCCGTTGCTGCCGCCGCACTTGCCCTCCGCGTTCGCCGCGCTGGCGTTGACCGCCGCGCGTCGGCATCTGCTGTGCTGGCTGGCATGCCTGTGCGCGTGGCTGCCGATACTCGCGTACGCCGCGCCCGTGCGGGTGCTGGTGGTGACCACTCAACCGCACCTGCTGCCGGCCGCTGCCGCAGCGTTTCGGGCCGCCCATGGCGACGACGTTGCCACCTTCGCCTTCACAACGCAGGCCCCCGATGCGGCCACGCTGGCACGGGCCGACGTGATCGAGGCGTGGTTCGCGCCGGCTGCCGTGCTGCGGCAAATGGCGGCCGGTGTGCGTCAGGCGCGCGAACGCGGCGCGCTGGTGCTGGCATCGCCGGTGGAACCGGCCGAGGCCGCGTGGCAGAGCCGAGTGGACTCGACGCTCAATGCCGCGGTGCAACCATATTGGGAGGCTGGCGGCGTCGACAATCTCGCGGGTGTGCTGGCGGTCGTCGTGGCGGCCCACCAGCGCGCCCATGGCGCGGCACCGATCGCCGTGCCGCCGGTGCGTCCGGCCCCGGCGGCCGGCATCTACCATCCGCGCGCGCCACAGCCGTTCGCGTCGTTGACCGACTACCTGGCGTGGTATCGACGTATGGGGCAGGAGGGACTGGAAGGGCAGGAAGGCGGGCACGCCCGCCGCTTGCCCGCCGATGCACCGCTGGTCGGCCTGGCGTTCTATGCCACCAGCTATCGCCAGCGCGACCTGGCGCATATCGATGCGCTGATCGAGGCGCTGGAGCAGCAGGGCGTGGGCGTGGTGCCTGTCTTCGGCTGGCCGGTGTCCGGGCTCGATGTCCTGCTGACGCAGGATGGCGTCACGCCGCTGCGCGCGCTGCTGGCGTTGAACCTGACGATTCCGCGTGCCGAAGACAAGGACTGGCTGGCGCGGCATGGGCTGCACACGATTAACCTCATCGCCACGCGCGATAGCGCCGCCGCCTGGCAGGCCGATCCGCGCGGGCTGGCCGGCGATCGTCTGCCGCTGCTGCTCACCGCCCCGGAACGCAGCGGTGCCACCGAGCCCATCCTGTTCGCCACGCAGGAAGAGCAGGCCGGGGCCCGGGCCAGCGCGGCGGTGCCCGAGCGCGTGCAGGCAGTGGTGTCGCGCGTGAAGCGATGGATCGCGCTGCAGGACAAGCCGGCCGCGCGCAAGCACGTGGCGGTGCTCTACTACAACAACCCGCCCGGCCGCGGCAACATCGGCGCCAGCTATCTGGCCACGCTGCCGTCGCTGGCGCACATCCTCCAGCGGTTGCGCGCCGCGGGTTATGACACCGGCAACACGCTGCCCGATGCCGCCACGCTGACCACGCTGCTGGAAACCAATGGCCGTAACGTGGAGACCTGGTCGCCCGGCGAGCTGGCGCGCATGGTGCGCGCGGGACACGTCACGCTGGTGCCGATGGCGCAGTACCGTCGCTGGTTCGACGCCTTGCCCACGCCATTCCGGCAAGCGGTGCTGCGCGCGTGGGGCCCGCCCGAAAGCAATCCGCTGATGCTGGCGCGCGATGCGCGCGGCGAGCCGGCCTTCGTGGTGCCCGGTCTGTCGTTCGGCAACGTCTTCGTCGGTCCGCAGCCGTTGCGCTCCACGTTTGCGCGGGCGATGGACGTGTCGCACGACACCATCACGCCGCCGCCGCATTCGTACATCGCCGCCTACCTCTGGTATCGCCACGCGTTCGGCGCCGATGCGGTGGTGCATGTGGGGCGCCACGGCACGCTCGAATGGCTGCCTGGCAAGCAGGTGGCGCAGGCCGGCGACGACAGCTCGGAGGTGCTGCTCGGCGACCTGCCGAATGCCTATCTCTATATCCAGGATGGCGGCGGCGAGGCCATCCAGGCCAAGCGGCGCGGCGCGGCGGTGCTCGTCAGCCATCTGTCGCCGCTGCTGGCGTCGGCCGGACAGCCGCCCGCGCTGGCCGCGCTTGACGAAGCGGTGGAACAGGCCGAGGCCACGCGCGACAGCAGCCCGGCGTTGTCGGCGCAATACCGCGCCCAGGCACTGGCGCAACTGCGCGCGGCGAAGCTGGACGCGCAGCTTGGCCTCGATGCCGATGCGCCGTGGGACACCATCGCGCCCACGCTGCACGCATTCCTGCACAAGGTGGAAGCCGAGCCGATGCCGCTGGGCATCCATGCGCTGGGGCAGGCACCGTCCGAGGCCGATCAGGTCGAGGCGCTGGCGATGATGCTGGGCGCCCAGCTCAAGGCCGATGCCACGCAGCGGCACGCCTGGGCCGCCGATCTCGCGGCCGGCCGCATGCCGCAGCCGCCGGACGCCAACGCGCAACGTGCGCTGGACGCCGGCCGGCAATGGCTGGCCGACTTGCGCGCGTCGCCGCAAGCGGAAGTGGATGGGCTGGTGACCGTGCTGGCGGGCCGCTACCTGCCGAGCGGGCCATTGGGCGATCCGGTGCGCGTGCCGGACAGCCTGCCCACCGGCCGCAACCTCCATGCGTTCGACGGCGCGAAGATCCCCACGCGTGCTGCGTGGGCGCTGGGTCGCGAGATGGCCGAGCAGACGCTGACGCGCTATCGGCAAGCGCACGGCAAGTGGCCCGAATCGGTGTCGATGGTGCTCTGGTATGGCGAGACCGAGCGCCACCAGGGCGCCATGGAGGCTGAGGCCATGGTGCTGATGGGCGTGGAGCCGGTCTGGAATGCCCGTGGCAACGTCGAGGACGTGCGCCTGATTCCCGAGGCGGAATTGGGGCGTCCGCGCGTGAACGTGCTGCTGACCACGTCGGGCATCTACCGCGATGGCTTTGGCGACAAGATCGCGTTGCTGGACAAGGCGGCGCGACTGGCTGCCGCCGCCGGCGAAAATGCAATTAGCCGCCATGATCGGGACGTGACAGCGGAGTTGGTCCAGCAGGGGGTGGATCCGGTACAGGCTGGCCGGCTGGCACGGGCGCGGGTGTTTGCGGCCAAGCCGGGCAACTACGCGATTGGCGTGCAGCAGATGGTGGAGCAGAGCCGCGACGCGCAAGGTCCGCGCGATGCGCTGGCCGGGCAGTATCTGCGCTATATGAACTTTGCGTATTCGGCCGAGGGCTGGGGTGAATCGGCGCCAGCGGCGCTGGCCAGCCATCTGAAGTCGAACCAGGCCGTGCTGTTTTCGCGGGCCAGCACGCTGTATGGCGCGCTCGATAACGACGACACCTACCAGTACGCCGGCGGGCTGGCTGCGGCCACGCGCGCGGTCAGCGGCAGCGCGCCGCCGCTGTGGCTGCACAACCTGCGCCGCGCCGGCGAGTCGCAGACGGTGGACGCGCGCACGTGGCTGGCCACGGAACTCAACGCGCGGCAATGGAACCCGAAATGGATCACGGCCATGCAGCAATCCGGCTATGCGGGCGCGCGCGAGATGTACAAGGAAGTGGAGCACCTGTACGGCTTCCAGGCCACGGTGCCGGAGCAGATGCCCGGTGCCTTCTGGCAGGGCACCTATGACGTGTACGTGGCCGACAAGCTCGGCCTTGGCATGGACGCCTTCTTCCGCGCGGCCAATCCACATGCGAAGCAGGGCATCCTGGCCCGCCTGCTGGAGGTGGACCGGCAGGGCAGCTACCGCTTTACCGATGCCGAGCGCAGCGAACTGCTGCGCCAGTACGCCGAGAGCGTGCGGCGCGATGGCTTGTCGTGCACGGCCAATACCTGCGGCAACCCGCTGCTGATGGCGCACGTGGCGCAGGCGGGCCGGGACGCCCACATCGACATGCGGGCGCTGGGACGGGCACTGGCCGATGCCACGGTGGCGCAGGCGAGGCCAACGCGCGAGGTGGATAGCCTTCGGCCATCGGACACCGCCACGTCGGGCGCACGGACCTCGCCAAAGGCGCAACCGCCGCGCACCGCGCCGCCAGCGCCCACGGCCACACCCGCAGCACCCGCAGCGCCCCAGGCACCTGATACGCCGGCCCCCACCACGCACGTGACCGGCCAGCGACTGGCGCCGCAGCCGGTGGCGACGTCCAGCGGTCCGGCACATCGCGCCGAGCACCTGTGGCTGGCGCTGGCCCTGGCCGCGCTGACCATCGGCGCAGGCGCCTATGCGGGGTGGCGCCGGTCGCGGCACTAACGCGGCACTAACGCCTCGGTAGCGCGCCGCTTGCCCGCCGCTTGCCCGATCACCGGGCGGGCCATTGGACAGCCCCTCCGTATCTCCGTATCCTGATCGCCTTCCCCAACCGCGCCCCGCACCGCCGAACCCCCGCATGCACCTGCTTTCCACCCGGCCTGGCGGCTTTGTCGAAGACAACGCCGTCGTCCTGCGCATCGAGCAGACACCGGGCGACATCGTCATCCTGAGCGCGGCCGACACCACGCTGTCGCTGCTGGCGGCCGCCGTGCCCCGGCTCGGCGCCGGCTTTCCGAGCGTGCGCCTGGCCAACCAGATGTACCTGCGGCAGCCCGCGTCGCTCGACCTCTATATCGACGAGGTGCTGCAGCACGCGCGCGTGGTGGTGGTCGATCACCTCGGTGGTGCCAGTGACTGGGCCTATGGCCTGGAACGGCTGCCCGAGCTGGCGCGTGCCCGCGGGCAGTTGCTCGTGATGTTCTCCGGCGACCTGGCCGAGGACGACAACGTGGCGCGCCACGGCAATGCGCCGGCGCACCTGTCGCACGAGCTCTGGCGCTACCTGCGCGAAGGCGGACCCGGCAACGCGGAGCAGTTCTTCCGCTGCCTGGCGCGGCATGCGTTCGCGCACACCGCGCCCGTGCTGCCCGTGCAGGTGCTGCCGCAGGCCGTGCTCCATCATCGCCATCACGGCGTGGCGACCGAGCAGGACTGGCAGCGCGAATGGGCCGCGCGGGGTTTGCACGACGCGCCCGTGGTGGCGTTGCTGTTTTATCGCTCGCACCTGCAGGCCGGCAATACCGGCGTCTTCGATGCGGTGACCGATGCCTTGTGCGACGCCGGCCTGCGCCCGCTGCCACTGGCCGTCAGCTCGCTCAAGGAGCCGATCTGCCGCGAGGTGCTGCAACGGCTGTGCGACGCGCACGCGGTGTCGCTGGTGCTCAACACCACGGCCTTCTCGGTGGCGTCGCTCGACAGCGCTGGCGAGGCCGACGCGCCGCTGGCCAACGATGCGCCGGTGCTGCAAGTCATCCTGAGCGGCGGCAATCGCGAAGACTGGCTGGCCGACAGCCAGGGCCTGGGCACGCGCGACGTGGCCATGCACGTGGCCATGCCCGAGGTGGACGGGCGCATCATCACGCGCGCCATCAGCTTCAAGGGGCTGGCCTATCGCTGCCCGCACACCGAGGTGGATGTGGTGCGCTACCAGCCCGACGCCGAGCGCGTGCGCTTTGTGGCCGAACTGGCGCGGCGCTGGTGCCGCCTGCGCACGCTGCCGGCGGCCGACAAGCGGCTGGCGCTGATCCTGGCCAACTATCCGGCCAGCGAAGGGCGCATCGGCAATGGCGTGGGCCTCGATACGCCGGCATCGGTCGTGCGGATTCTGCAGACGCTGCGCGACGAGGGCTACACGATCGGCCCGCTGCCGGCCGATGGCGAGGCGTTGATGCGCGGCCTCACGCGGGGCATCACCAACGACGTGGAGCAGCACGCGTGGCGCCCGGCTTTCCAGAGCGTGGCGCTGGCCGACTACGAAGCCTGGCTGGCCCGCCTGCCGCAGGCCAACCAGGCGGCGATTGCCGCGCGCTGGGGTGCGCCTGCCGCCGATCCGATGGTGCGCGACGGCCGCTTCATGATTGCCGGCGTGCGCTGCGGCAACGTGTTCGTCGGCATCCAGCCCGCGCGCGCCTACGACGTGGACGACTACGCGAGCTACCACGACGCCGAGCTGGTGCCGCCGCATGGCTATCTGGCGTTCTACTTCTGGCTGCGCCATGTGTTCGCCATCGACGCGGTGGTGCACGTGGGCAAGCACGGCAACCTCGAATGGCTGCCGGGCAAGAGCGTGGCGCTCTCCGACAGCTGCTGGCCCGATGCCATCCTCGGGCCGCTGCCGCACCTGTATCCGTTCATCGTCAACGATCCGGGCGAGGGCGCGCAGGCCAAGCGGCGCACGCAGGCCGTGATCATCGATCATCTGATGCCGCCGCTGACGCGCGCGGAGAACTACGGGCCGCTGCAGGACCTGGAGCGGCAGGTGGACGAATACTACGAGGCGCTGAGCGTGGACCCGCGTCGCGCAAAGCTGCTGCGCCGGGCCATTCTGGAATCGATCGTCACGCAGCAGCTGCACCGCGAACTGGGGCTCGACGCGCCCGCCAATGGCGCGGAGGAAGACGCGCTGCTGAACCGTACCGATGCCTGGCTGTGCGAACTCAAGGAGTCGCAGATCCGGGACGGCCTGCATGTGTTCGGCGCGTCGCCGCAGGGCCGGCAGCGGCGCGACACGCTGGCGGCGCTGGCGCGCTTTCCGGTGGGCGATGGTGTCGATGGACGTGCCGGCCTGCTGTCGGCCCTGGCCGCCGACCTCGCACTGGGCGAAGACTTCGACCCGCTCGACGCCGACTGGGCCGCGCCGTGGACCGGGCCGCGTCCCGCCGCGCTTGGCGATCTCGACGAGGCGCCGTGGCGCCACCACGGCGATACGCGCGAGCGGCTGGAGGCGCTGGCGTTGAGGCTGCTTGATTGCGCCACCCCCGGCGCCACCCCGGGCGCCACCCCGGGCGCCACGCCGCTGGGGCCATGTTCGGCGGCCGTGCTGGCCCGCCTGCACACCGACGTTGCGCCCCGGCTCGATGCCTGCGGCAGCCAGGAACTCGCGCAACTGGCACGCGGCCTTGCGGGCCGCTTCGTGCCGGCCGGGCCGAGTGGCGCGCCGTCGCGCGGGCGGCCCGACGTGCTGCCCACGGGGCGCAATTTCTATTCGGTCGATACGCGCGCCGTGCCCACGCGCACGGCCTGGACGCTGGGCTTGCGCTCGGCCAGCCAGCTGATCGAGCGGCACCTGCAGGAGCATGGCGAATATCCGCGTGCGGTGGGCTTGTCGGTATGGGGCACTGCCACCATGCGTACCGGCGGCGACGACATGGCGCAGGCCATGGCGTTGCTCGGCGTGCGGCCCAAATGGGCCCATGGCAGCCACCGCGTGGTGGATTTCGAAATCCTGCCGATGAGCGTGTTCGGCCGTCCGCGCGTGGACGTGACGCTGCGCGTGTCGGGCTTCTTCCGCGATGCGTTTGCCAACCTGGTGGCGCTGTTCGATGCCGCGGTGCGCGCGGTGGCGGCGCTGGACGAGCCCGACGACGTCAATCCGGTACGCGCCCGCGTGCGCGCCGAGCAGCAGGCGCTGCAGGCGCAGGGCCTGACGGCCGACGCCGCGCTGGAACGCGCCAGCTGGCGCGTGTTCGGTGCCCGCCCCGGCGACTACGGCACCGGCCTGCAGGCGTTGATCGACGGGCGCCGCTGGCAGGTGGACGGCGACCTCGCGCAGGCCTACCTGCATGCGGGTGGCTACGCCTACGGGCAGCGCGCGGACGGTATCGAGGCGCGCGATGCCTTCGCCACGCGGCTGGCCGGCATCGACGTGGTGATGCAGAACCAGGACAACCGCGAGCACGACATTCTCGATGCCAACGACTACTACCAGTTCCAGGGTGGCATGGTGGCGGCCGTGCGTCATCTCGGCGGCGCGCAGCCGGCGATCTATCATGGCGACCACGCCAACCCGGCCGCGCCGCGCGTGCGCACGCTCAACGAGGAAATCTCGCGCGTGATCCGCACGCGTGTGGTGAACCCGAAATGGATCGATGGCGTCAAGCGGCACGGCTACAAGGGCGCCTTCGAAATGGCGGCGACGGTCGACTACCTGTTTGGCTACGACGCCACCACGCGCGTGGTGGGCGACCATCAGTACGCGCTGGTGGCCGACGCCTACGTGCATGATGCCGATACCCGCGCCTTCCTGGCGCAACACAATCCACGGGCGCTGCAGAGTATCTGCGAGCGGCTGCTGGAGGCGATGGAGCGCGGGCTGTGGCAAGCGCCCGGCGCGCAACGCGAGCAGATTGCCAGCCATCTGCTGGACAACGAACAGCGTCTGGAAGGGATGCAATGACGAACCCCGTGAAAAGCGCGGCCCTGCGCCCGATCTTTCCGTTCAGTGCCCTGGTGGGGCAGGCGCCGCTGCGGCAGGCGCTGCTGCTGGCCGCCGTAGACCCCGGCATCGGCGGCGTGCTGGTTACCGGCCCGCGCGGCACGGCCAAGTCCACCGCCGCGCGCGCACTGGCCGAACTGCTGCCGCATGGTCAGTTCGTGACGCTGCCGCTGGGCGCCAGCGAGGAGCAACTGACGGGCACGCTGGACCTGGGCCATGCGCTGCAGCAGGGCGAGGTGCGCTTCCAGCCCGGCCTGCTGGCGCGCGCGCATGACGGCGTGCTGTACGTCGACGAGGTCAACCTGTTGCCCGATCCGCTGGTCGACCAGTTGCTGGACGTGGCGGCCAGCGGCGTGAACGTGGTGGAGCGCGATGGCGTCTCGCACCAGCACGCGGCGCGCTTCGTGCTGGTTGGCACGATGAACCCCGAGGAAGGCGAGCTGCGCCCGCAACTGCTGGATCGCTTCGGGCTGGCGCTGGCGCTGTCGAACTATCAGGACCCGGCGGAACGGCAGGCCATCGTGCGGGCACGGCTGGCGTTCGATGCCGACCCGCAGGCGTTCCGTGCGGCGCTGGCGGCGCAGCAGCAGGCGCTGGCGCAGGACGTAGTGCGGGCACGCGCCGGGCTGGGCGCGCTGGCGTTCAACGAAGCCGTGCACGCGCGCGTCACGGCGCTGTGCCTGGCGGCGGACGTCGACGGCGTGCGGGCCGACCTCGTCATGCTGCGCGCCGCGCGGGCGCTGGCGGCATGGCAGGGCGCGGTGGCGATTGGCGTCGACCATGTCGATGCCGTGGCGGAACTCGTGCTGCACCATCGGCGCCAGGCATCAGCGCCGGCACCCGGCACGCAATCGCCGCCATCGGCCCCGGATGGCAGTCGGGACGAGGCGAACGCCTCATCGCCGGCAGGCACGACGGACCCCTGGGGCGCCATGCCAGCCCCGGCTGCATCGCACATTACCGCCGATATCGCCCATGTAAAACCGCTGAAGCCTTTCGGGACGCGACCGGCAAAAAAAGCCTGAGCCACCGGCGGCTGGCCGGGCCGGCACAGCCCGGCGGCCGACGGTGGCAGGCATTGCCGCTCGCCGCACTCCGGCATGCGTCGCACGGCAGCACGCCAAGCCGCGCCATCCATTGGCCGCGCACGCTGGCTGCCAAGCGCCGCGGCCGGCTGGACGCCGCGCACCTGCGCTTTCGGCGTGGCGATGCGCAGGCAGGGGTGCTGCATTGCTTCGTGCTCGATTGCTCGGGCTCGATGGCGCATGGCGAGCCGCTGGCGCTGGCCAAGGGCGTGCTGCTTCGGCTGATCACACGGGCCTACCAGGCGCGTGCCGACGTGGCGCTGGTGTGCTTTGCCGGAACGCGGGCCGAGGTGCGGCTCGCACCATCGCGCGCACGCCTGTGGAATGACGACTGGATCCGGCCGATCGGCGGTGGCGGCGGTACGCCGCTGACGCTCGGCATGGCACGCGCCGATCAGTTGCTCGCGCGGCAGGCCCGCCAGCGTCCCGCGCAGCAGCGCTGGGTGTGGCTGCTGACCGACGGCCGCAGCACCGAGGCGCCAGCGCGGCCCGCCTGGGCCGACCAGATCGTCATCGTCGATGTCGAGCGCCACGCGGTGCCGCTGGGCCGCTGCCGGCAACTGGCGCAGGCCTGGGACGCCGACTACTGCACGCCGGAGGGGCTGGCGGGCTGAGTTGGCAAAACACGCCGGCCGTCAGGGCTCGCGCGAGACTTCCACCAGGCAGCTCATCGCGTTGGGCCCCTGCGTCAGGTCCGACGTGCCGATGTCCAGCGTCAGCGTGTTGGCCGCGCCGGCGCGATCCATGCCCTCGGCATCGGGGTCGTACCACGCGCCCGTGGCGATCACCGCCACGCCGCGCGCCACGCCGTCGCTGACCGCCAGCCCCGCCGCAATCGCGCCGCGCGCATTGTGCACGCGCACCCGCATGCCTGCGTGAAGCCCACGCGCCGACGCATCGGCCGGATGGAGCGTGATGCGTTCCGCACCGGCCACCTTGCCGGACTGGGCCAGCGGCGCCGGGTCGAGCTGGCTGTGCAGCCGGTCCGCCGGCTGTACCGACACCAGATGCAGCGGAAAGCGGGCGGCCGTCTCGGCGCCGAGCCATTCGATCGGCGGCTGCCAGTGCGGATGCGTGCCGCAATCGGCCGACAGCGCGCCCAGCGCGGGGCTCGACAGTTCGATGCGCCCGCTCGGCGTGCGCAGCGGATGCCCGAGCGGGTCGCCGCGAAAATCGTCGAACAGCACGAAGTCCTCGCTCGGCGGCGGCAGCGCCACGTGCCCGGTGCGCCAGAACTGGTCGAACGCCGGCAGCTCGATGCCGGCGCTGGCCTGCGCTTCGCGGCAGCGCGCGTAGATCGCGGCAATCCAGCCGCGCTCGTCACGGTTCTCGGTAAAGGCGTCGCGGTAGCCGAGCCGCTCGGCCAGGTCGGCAAAAATGTCGAGGTCGCTGCGCGCCTGGTGCAGCGGCGTGATGGCCTGATGCATGGCCAGCACGTAGCGGTCGCGCGACGAGCCGCCAATGTCGTTGCGCTCCAGCGCGGTGGTCACGGGCAGCACGATATCGGCATGGCGTGCGGTGGCCGTCCAGCAGATGTCCTGCACGATCACGGTCTGGGGCCGCGCCCATGCCTGGCGCAGCCGGCTCAGTTGCTGGTGGTGGTGAAACGGGTTGCCGCCGGCCCAGTGCACCAACTTCACGTCCGGATAGTGCCGCGTCTCGCCCCGGAAGCGGTAGGCCGTGCCCGGGTTCAGCAGCATGTCGGCGATGCGCGCGGCGGGAATGTCGAGCCCGGCCGGATTGCGTCCGACCGGCATCTCCGGCCCGGGCGTGGCCACGCGCGGATTGCCCACGCCGTTCATCGAGCCATGGCCGAAGCCGAAGCCGCCGCCAGGCAGGCCGATCTGGCCCAGCATGGCCGCCAGCGCAATCGCCATCCAGTACGGCTGCTCGCCGCGATGCGCGCGCTGCACGGCGAAGCTGCACGTGAGGTAGCTGCGCTTGCCGGCAAGTTGCACGGCAAGTTGGGCGATCCGTTCGGCCGGGATGCCGGTAATGGCGGCGGCCCAGGCTGGCGTCTTGGGCGTGCCGTCCGCGCGACCCAGCAAATACGCTTCCAGCTCGGCCCAGCCGCTGCAATGGGTGTCGAGGAACGCCACATCGTGCTGCTGGTTGCGGCGCAGCTCGTACGCCAGCGCCAGCATCAGGGCCACGTCGGTGTTCGGGCGAATCGGGATCCATTCGGCGCCGAGGAAGTCCGGGCAGTCGTCGCGTGTGGGGCTGATGTTGATGACCGTGGCGCCGCTGGCGGCCAGCCGTCGCAGCCAGCCTTCCTGCGTGTGCTCGGCCGCGCCGCCCGACGACACCTGGCCATTCTTCAGCGCCAGGCCGCCGAAGGCGACGAAGATCTCGGTATGCGCGATCAGGCTCGGCCAGGCGGTGACGCGCCCGGTCAGCGGCCGGTCGGTGCCGATGATGTGCGGCAGCAGGAACTGCGCCGTGCCCCAGCTGTAGTTGCCTACCTGGTCGACACAGCCGCCGCCCGTGAAATGAAAGCGGCGAATCAGCGAGCGCGCGTGATGCAGCCGCCCGGCCGACGACCAGCCGTACGAGCCGCCGAATACGGCGGACGGGCCGCTGGTTTCGCGCACGCGCCGGATTTCGCCGGCCACGAGATCGAGCGCCACGTCCCAGGTAACCTCCACGAACGTGTCGCGGCCGCGCGCGTGGCCATCGGATGCTTCGCGCCGGTCCAGCCAGCCGCGCCGCACCATCGGCGTGCGGATGCGCGTGGGCGAGTAGACCATCGGCGTGATGGCGTCGAGCAGCGGCGACGGGTTCGGGTCCGCCGCGAACGGTTCGCAGCGGATCAGCCGGCCGTCCTCGACCACGGCGGTGAAGGCGCCCCAGTGCGCCAGTTGCGGGTATCGGCGGACGCTCACGGTATCAGTCGCCCTGGATGCCGGCCTTGCGGATCAGATCGCCCCAACGCGCGCGCTCGCTGCCCAGCAGCTTGGCAAACTGCTGCGGCGTGTCCGACGTGGCATCCATGCCCGAGACGGCCAGGCGCTGGCGGATGTCCGGGTTGGCCATCACCTTGACCAGCGCGTGGTTCAGCTGCGTGACGATCTCGGCTGGCGTGCCGGCCGGCGCCACCAGGCCATACCAGTTCGTCACGTCGTAGCCGGGCACGCCGGCCTCGGCAACGGTGGGCACGCCCGGGAACTGCGGCGACCGCGTGGCGGTGGTCACGGCCAGCGCGCGCAGCTTGCCGGAGGCGATCAGCGGCTTGGCCGACGGATCGGAGAACGTGATGGGCACGACGCCGCCCATCACGTCGGTCAGCGCCGGCGTGGTGCCCTTGTACGGCACGTGCTGCATCTGCAGGCCAGCCAGCATCTTGAACTGCTCGGCGGCGATCTGGCCGATGGTGCCGTTGCCGCCCGACGCGTAAGAGAACTTGCCGTTGGCGCCGCGCACGGCGGCCAGCAGGCCGGCCACGTCCTTGTACGGCGTATCGGCACCCGTGACCAGCACGTTGGGCATCGTCACCAGCACGCTGATCGGCGCGAAATCCTTCTGCGGATCGTAGTTGAGCTTGCGCAGGTTGGGCCAGATCGTAAACGACCCCGGCGTGGCCACGTAGAGCGTGTAGCCGTCCGGGGCGGACTTGGCGACCATTTCCGTGGCGATCAGGCCGCCCGCACCGGGCCGGTTGTCGATGATGACGTTGGCCTTCAACTGCTCGGAGAGCGCCGGCGCGATGGCGCGCGCCAGCGCATCGGCACCGCCGCCGGGCGGGAACCCCACCACCATGCGGATCGGCTTGGAGGAATCGGGCCACGCCGCGTGGGCAAGCATCGGCAGGGCAAGGGCGAGGCAGGGCAGAAGGCGCCGCAGGGCGCGAGGGGCGAACATGGTGGTACTCCGGGAGGAAACGGTATCGATAGGTCGGGACGTGGTGGGGGTGTCGTGAAGGAGTGGATCGGATCTTGTTTTGCTTGTTGTTGTCTCAGGCGAGCGCCACGGTGTCCCATTCCCACGCCACGAACGCCAGGCGTTCGCCGGTGTGGACCACGGGGTCGCTGCGCAGGCCGATCAGCACGCCGTCGCGCGCGAGCGGCTTGACCGGGGTGAGCGAGGCATCGAGCTTGAGCGTGTCGCCGATCGAGGCGCCTTCGGGCACCAGATCGCCGGCGCGCGCGGCGGGCACGAACAGCCCGCCTTCGTCGGCGGTGATCCAGCCGCGCCGCTTTACGCGCCGCAGCGTGGTGGCCGGCGTGCGCGCGGGCGCTGCGTCGAGGATGCCCATCTGCACGGCCAGCGCCTGGAAGCCGGTTTCGGCCACCGCGATGTTGTCGGGCTCGAAGCGGCTGCCGCTGCCGAGTTCGAGCATGAACGCGCAGATGCCGGCGGCCAGGCACTGATAGTCGAGCGCGCCCGCGATGTTGCCGGGCAGCTCGCCCTTGCCGCCCACGTCCTGCTGGCAGGCCACGTGCGGATGGAACGGCGCCATCGCGGCCAGCACGTCGGCCTCGGTCACGCGGCTGTCCGGATGCACCTTGTAGACCGTGTACGGCCGCGCATCGAACAGCGGGTTCATCGTATGGAGGTTGATCAGCACGTCGGCCACGCCGCGCACTTCGCTGATCAACGCATGGGCCAGCCGCTCGGACACCAGGCCGCCGGCATTGCCCGGATAGGTCTGGTCGAGGTCGAGTTCGTCATACGGATTGCGCTTGCGGCGCGCGTCGAGCGCCTGCGGATTGCCGGTGGGCGTGACCACGACGTTGCCGCGCATCGTGGCGGGGTCCAGGCCGCGCGCAAAGCGCAGCGCGGCCACCATGCCGTTGATCTCGTCGCCGTGCACCTGGCCGTGCAGCCAGAGCGTGCGGCCGGGCCGGGCGCCGCGCACCGCCACATAGGGCAGCGTCACGGCCATGCCCGAGGCCATCGAGCCAACGGGCAGGTGCCCGCTGGTGCGGGCGGGGCCGGACGCCTGGCGCAGCCAGTCACCGATGATAGGCATGGGAAGACTCCTGTTCTGTCGAAATGAGATCGGCAATGGCAGCGAAGGCCTGGTCGAGGTCGGCCAGCAGGTCCGGCACGGATTCCAGCCCGATATGGAGCCGGATCACCGTGCCATGCGCGGCCCAGTCGCCAACGCTGCGCGCGCGGCGCATGTCGGCCAGCACGGCAAGGCTTTCGAAGCCGCCCCACGACGCGCCGATGCCGAACAGCTTCAGGCTGTCGACAAAGCGCTCGGGCGCTACCGGCGCGCGGCTGCGCAGCGTGAACGAGAGCAGGCCATTGGTGCCGTGGCAATCGCGCTGCCACAGCGCGTGGTTGGGATCGTGCGGCAGGGCGGGGCAGAACACCGCCTCCACTTCGGGGCGCGCCAGCAGCCAGTGCGCCACCTCCAGCGCGCCCTGCTGGTGCTGCGCCAGGCGCGCACCGAGAGAGCGGATGCCGCGCTGCACGAGGTAGGCATCGTCGGGGCTCACGGTCATGCCGAAGGCGTCGGCCATGCCGGCCAGCTCGGGCCACGCGGCCTCGGTGGTGCAGACGGTGCCCATCATCACGTCCGAATGGCCGCCCAGGTACTTGGTGGCGGCCATCAGCGAGATGTCGGCACCGAGCGCCAGCGGACGGTAGAGCAGGCCCGAGCCCCAGGTGTTGTCGGCGGCCACCAGCGCGCCGTGGGCGTGGGCGCGCGCGGCCAGCGCCGGCAGGTCGCACATCTCGTAGGCCAGCGAACCGGGCGCCTCCACGTACACCAGGCGCGTTTCGGGGCGCAGCCGGGCATCGAGGTCCGAGCCGTCGGCCGCATAGAAGTCCGCCGCAATGCCGTGCTGGCGCAGGAAGCCGTTGGCCAGATTGCGCACCGGTTCGTAGACGCAGTCGGGCAGCAGCATGTGCTGGCCCGGACGCACATAGGCCAGGATCGTCATCGCGGCGGCGGCCAGACCGGACGGAAACAGCCGCGTGCGATACCCGCCTTCGAGCATCGTCACCATGTCTTCCAGTGCGAAGTTGGTGGGGTTGCCGCGCGCGCCGTACGTGAACAGCCGTTCGGTGTCGCGGCGCGCCCGCATTTCGCGCTGCTGGGCAACGGAGTCGAACAGCACGGTGCTGGCGCGCACCACCGGCGGGTTCACGGGCTGGCCGCCGGGCACGCTGGACGTGCGTCCGGCGTGGGCGAGGCGTGTGGGAAGCGAGTGCGTCATATCTGGCCTGTGGGTTGGCGCGTTGGGGATGTCGCAAGTACCGTGCCTTGGGGTGCGGCGCGGCGGCGGTCAGTCGACGTGCGCGCCGGAGAGCTTGACGATCTGCGACCAGCGCGAGATGTCCTGCTTGAGCTGCGCGGCGAACGCGTCGGAACTGTTGGCCACCACGTCGCTGCCGCCCTCGTTGATGGTCTTCACCACGTCGGGCATCTGCAGCACCTGCACGATGGCGCGATTGAGCAGCGCCACGCGTTCCGGCGACGTACCGGCCGGCACGAAGAAGCCGTACCAGTCCTCGAAGCGTGCATTGCGATAGCCCAGTTCCTCAAGCGTCGGCACCTTGGTGAATACCCCAAGGCGGCGTGGGCTGGTGACGGCCAGGGCGCGCATGCGGCCCGTCTGGATGAAGCCGGCCACCGACGACGTGGACGTGATCAGCACGTCCACCTGCCCGCCGAGCAGGTCGTTGATGGCCGGGCCGGCGCCCTTGTACGGCACATGCTGCAGCGACACGTTGCTGTCCTTGTCGAGTACCACGCCCACCAGGTGCGACAGCGTGCCGTTGCCCGGCGTGGCGAAGGTGATCTTCTGCGGCTGGGCCTTGGCCTGCGTGGCCAGTTCCTCGAACGTCTTCCAAGGCGCGTTGGCCGATACCACGATGGCCAGCGGTGCGGCGTTGATCTGCGTGACCGGGATGAACTGCTTCACCGGATCGAAGCCCGGCGCGCGGTACAGCGTGGGGTTCACGGCCATGATCGACACCTGCGAGGTCAGCACGGTGTAGCCGTCCGCCTTGGCTTCCGCCACGTAGCGCGTGCCGATGTTGCCGCCCGCGCCGCCGCGGTTGTCGGTCACCGCGCTCTGGCCCAGCACCTGCGAGAGCCGCGTGGCCACCACGCGCGTCACGGCGTCGTTGCCGCCGCCAGCCGGGAACGGCGACACGATGCGCAGCGGCTGCGACGGATAGCCGTTGATGGGCGTCAGCGGCTGGGCCGTGACGGCGCCCGTGGCCAGGGCGGCGGTGGTGACGATGGCCACGGCGGCCATGCGCCGCGGCAGGTGGGACGAAAGCTTGCGGAACACGGGGCGGAACTGGGAACGAAACACGGGGCGGAACATGGGGCGACCTCTTTCTCTTGTGGCAGTAGTGGGGTGTCAGGCGCGCGGTTCTGGCGTTCGGGGCAGTCAGTCCAGCGGCGGGAAGCGGAACGTGGCCAGCTCCTGGGCATCGAGCTGGGCGATCAGGCCGGTTTCCCAGGCCAGGTACTGGCGGGCGGCCGCCTTGTTGCCGTCGTGGCGGTCGTGCACGAAGAACAGGTAGTCGATGCAGCGTGCATCGGGCAGCGTCTCGGCGCCGCTGGCCGTGGGCAGGCCGGCGTCGCGCCAGGCCGCGAAGCCGCCGCGCAGGCGGCGCACGTCGCCATAGCCCAGCGCCTGCAGGTCTGCCACGGCCAGCTCTGCGGCATCGTCGGCGTCGGCATCGCCCACCAGCACCAGCGTGGTGTCGTGCGGCACGCCGCGCAGGTCTTGCGCGAGCCGCGCGCGGGTGCCCCAGCGGCTGCCGGCGATATGGCCGGCGCGGTAGGCCATGCTGCCGCGCAGGTCCAGCGCGAGCATCGACTGCGATGCCATGCCGGCCGCGAGCGCGGCTACGTCGACCGACGGCGGGGCCGTGACTTCGCGCGCCGGGCCGTAGGCCGCCCGCACGTTCGCTGCCAGGCCCGCCTGCAGGCCGCCGTCGAGCACCACGGCGTGGTGGCCCATCTGGCGCAGCCAGCTGGCCACCACCGGGGCCCGCACGCCATCGGCATCGAACAGCACCAGCCGCGCGCGGCGCACGCCCACGTACTGGTCGGTGGCCTGCATCAGCTGGCCGCCGGGCGTGTGTTGCGCGCCGGGCAGCGAGCCGGCCGCATATTCCTCGGCAGTGCGTACATCGCACAGGAACGTGGTGCGCGTGGCGTCCGCCAGCCAGGCGATGGCCTGCGCCGGCGCAATATGCGGCACGTCGAAGCGCGCCGTCAGTGCCTGCGCGGCGCTGCGGGCGGCGTCCAGGCCGCGCGGCGCGGCGTTGTCCGGATAGCGTGCCGTGCCGCCGTGCTCGAGCGTGAAATCGTTCAGGTACCAGCCCTGCGTGCCGTTTTCGAGCGCGTAGACCGGATTGGTCACGCCGAAGTTGATCAGCGACTGCGCGCCGATGATGCTGCGCGTGCGGCCCGCGCAGTTGATGACGATCGGCGTGGCGGCGTCCGGCACGAGGTCGCGCAGCCGGTAGGCCAGCTCGCCATTGGGGCAGCACACCGCGCCCGGGATATTCATCTTGCGGAATTCGCCGGTGGGACGGCCGTCGAGCACCACGGGCGCGTTCGGTCCGGCCTGCATGGCGGCCAGCTGCTGCGCCGTCACGCGCGGCGTGTGGTAGTGATGCTCGGCGAGTTCGCCGAACGTCTTCGACGGCACGTTGACGCCGGCGAACAGCGTATAGCCGGCGGCGCGCCAGGCCGGCATGCCGCCGTCGAGCACGTACAGGTTGGTGTAGCCGAGCCGCGCCAGCGCGGCGGCGGCGGCCTGCGATACGCCGTCGCCGTCGTCGGCCAGCACGATGCGCGCATCGGTGCGCGGCGCCAGCCGGCCGGCGTCGAGTTCGAGCCGGCTGTACGGCACCGGCACGGCGTAGAACGGATGGCCCTCGCCATACTGGCCGTGCTCGCGCACATCGAACAGCGCAATCTCGTCGGCGTCATGCAGCCATCCCTTCAGGGTGACGGCGTCAACGGCGGTGTAGGAAGCTTGGCTCATGAAATTCCGGGCAAAAGGGGGCCGTCCTCTCCGCGGAGAGGGAAAAATGCGGCAGGTTGTTCTCAGGAGTGCGGGGCGGCCGGCTCACTCGGATGGCGCGGCGCCGCCCCGTTCAGGCTGGCGTCAGCGGCGGGTCTGCACGCCCACGTTCATGATCTGGCAGCGTCCGGTCTCGAGGTCGAACGTCAGCCGGTCTGTCAGCGTTTCGAGCGCGCGGCCGTACATGTGCAGATGGCGGATCACGGCTTCGCCGCGGATTTCGACGGCATGGATGTCGTCGGGCAGCAGCGCGATGCCGCTGCGCGGGCCCACTTCAACGGTACGGACGTGTTCGAGCGTGCCCACGCCGGGCTGGCTGCCGTCGTCGGTGCGCGTGTAGACGTCGTTGAACTCCACGCCCGAGACGCCGGCCACGCAGGCCCAGGTGGTGTGGTTGTGCGGCGGGATGCGCTTGCCGGGACGCATCACGTTCAGGTACAGCGCGTAGGTCTTGTCCGGGTCTTCGGCAATCAGGTAGCGCGCCTGGCGCTCGCCGGGCTCCGGCGGCGGGTAGTCGGCCTCGCCCCAGTATTCGGTGTGCGCGGCCAGGTCTTCCACCTGGGTCAGCACGTCGGCCAGGCTGGTGCGCGTGACGCCGCCCTTTCCTACGATATTCCTAATGGATTCGATGGTGTCTCCGACGGCGGCCTGGCGCTGTTCTGCGATGGACATGGTGCGGTCTATCCTTGCAATCTCTGTTTTTGGGGGGTAGAACGGTGTTTCGTGTTTCACTGTAATGAACACCTGTTCTGAAAACCACTTAATGCGCGACGAAAATTCATTAGCGGTTCTAATCAATGCGTAACCTGGATCTGGACCTGCTCCGCACGCTGGTGGCCATTGCGGACCACGAGACCTTTGGCGGCGCCGCCGAAACCGTGCAGCGGACCCAGTCCGCCGTTACCCAGCAAATGCAGCGCCTGGAAGAGCAGCTTGGGCTGACGCTGTTCGAGCGCCAGGGGCGCGGCAAGCAGTTGACGCGGCACGGCAAGAAGCTGGTGGAATATGCGCGCCAGATGCTGTCGATCAACGACGAGGCCCTGCGCGTGTTGCGCGAGGGGGACCTGACCGGCTCGCTGCGGATTGGTGCGCCGCACGATGTGGCCGACACGATCCTGCCGGTGCTGCTGTCGCATATCGCGCGGTCTTCGCCGGCGCTGCGGCTGGAAATCCACGTGGGGCGCAGCCCGTTCCTGATGGAATCGCTGCGGCGCGGCGAGATCGACCTGACCGTCTCCACGCGCGAGGACCAGGCGCTGGAGGGCATTGTGCTGCGCACCACGCCGACGATCTGGGTCTGCGCCGCCGATTTCGTCTACGAGCGCGGTACGCCGGTGCCGCTGATCCTGGCCGACGAGCCGAGCCTGTTCCGCAAGCTGTCGCTGGAGGCGCTCACGCAGGCCGGCGTGCCGTGGCGCATCGCCTACCTGGCGCCGAGCCTGATTGGCATCAAGGCGGCGCTGCGCGGCGGGCTGGGCATCACCGCGCGCAGCATCGACCTGCTGGCCGCCGACATGCGCATTCTTGGCGAGAACGACGGCCTGCCGCGGCTGCCCGATGTCACGTACTACCTGTGGGCGCGTCCCAATGCGGTCAATCCTGTTGCGCGTCATGTCTTCTCGATGCTCAAAACGGCCTTGCAACGCGGGCTGGTCAGTGCGTGACGCGTGCCTGCGGGTCCGGGGTTCAACCGGAGGAAAGGCCAGATCGTAGGCCGCCGGACCCCGATCGCAAACGAAGAAGTTCGCGTAACGATATGTGCCGGGGTGCGCGCCAGCCCCGGCACCTTTGTGCACAACCGCTGCCTTGCCCCTAAAGTTCGACTGCGAGCCTGCCGTTAGCCCATCGATAGCCCCGGACCACTCGGGGCCGAAATCGAGGAGCGGAACGCATCATGGCTTGGGACAACTTGAGTATGCGCACCCGGATGGGCGGCGCATTTGGGGTGAACGTGCTGCTGGTGGCGGCCATCGTGACGCTGGCGCTGGGCCAGGTCACCGATGCCAGTACGCGCAGCTGGATCTGGACGCTGGCGATCGTGATGCCGGTGTTCAGCCTGGTTTGCTGGTTCCGGCTGTCCCATGCCATCGAGGAGCCGATCCGCGAGGCGGAATTCATCGCCGAGACCGTGGCGGCCGGCGACCTGAGCAAGGATTTCGAGACCGAACGGGGTGGCGATTTCGGGCGGTTGCTGGGCGGGCTGGGCGAGATGGAAGACATGCTCACCGACCTGGTGACGCGCATCAAGTCGGCCAGCGATTCGATCTCGTCGGCGTCGCAGCAGATTGCGGTGGGCAACACCGACCTGTCGCAGCGAACCGAGGAACAGGCGGCCACGCTCGAGGAAACGGCCTCCAGCATGGGCGAGCTGACCGCCATGGTGAAGCAGAACACCGAGCGCGCGCGCACGGCCAACGGGCTGGCCGCGTCGGCGTCGGGCATCGCCGAGCGGGGCGGCGCGATCGTCGGCAACGTGGTGCAGACCATGGACGCCATCAACGCCAGTTCGCGCAAGGTGACCGACATCATCGCCGTGATCGAGGGCATCGCGTTCCAGACCAACATCCTGGCGCTGAACGCGGCGGTCGAGGCGGCGCGCGCTGGCGAGCAGGGCCGGGGCTTTGCCGTGGTGGCCGGCGAGGTACGCACGCTGGCGCAGCGCAGCGCGGCGGCGGCCAAGGAAATCAACGTGCTGATCAACGATTCCGCGCGCCAGGTGGAAAGCGGCTCGGCGCTGGTGGGCCAGGCCGGCCAGACCATGGACGAGATCGTGCAGGCGGTGCGGCGCGTGACGCAGATCCTGGGCGAGATTGCGGTGGCGTCGGAGCACCAGAGCGAAGGCATCGAGCAGGTGAACGTGGCGGTGTCGCAGATGGACGACGTGACCCAGCAGAACGCCGCGCTGGTGGAACAGGCGGCCGCCGCGTCGTCCGCGCTGGCCGATCAGGCGCAGGAACTGCAGAAGGTGGTGGGCGAGTTCAAGCTGTAAGGCGGCCCCGGACGCCCGGGTCCTTGTCTAGAGCTGGCCGCCTTGCAGCCAGGCGATGACCGGGGCCCAGAACGTCTTCATGAACGGTGTCTCGATTGCCGCGTTGTGCGGCAGGTTCTCGAACACCACGAGCCGGCTGGGGCCCTGCGGCGCGCGCGCCAGGTGCTCGGCATGGCGGAACGGGATGGTCTCGTCGCGCCGGCTGTGCACCAGCATGACTGGCAGCTTCACCGCACGCAGGCGGGCGATGTTGTCCCAGGGGTTCGGCAAGGCCCACGCCAGCCAGCCCGGTACGAGTCCGGTGGCCACTGCCGCCGCGCGGGCCGAGCAGAAGCCGGCGCCAATCACCAGCCCGTCGGGCAGCGGTCGCAAATCCTCCAATACATCGAGCAGCACCCCGCTTCCCAGCGAATAACCCATCACGTAGTGCCGGGCAGCACCGGGCGTGGCCGCGCGGAACTGCGCGAAGGCCGCCAGCGCGTCCTGGCGCAGATGGGCCACGCTGGGCTTGCCGGTGCTGGTGCCGTAGCCGCTGTAGTCGAACACGAACGAGCTGATGCCGGCCGCGTGCAGCAGCGCCTGGACGGGCGCCCAGTCTGCCAGGCATTCCTCATCGCCGTGGAACACGGCCAGCGCCGGCGCGGCGGGGTCGGGCGCGGCTACCCACGAGCCGTGCAACGCGCGGTCGCCGCTGTCGAACGTGAACTGGCGCGACGCCACACCCAGGTCGTCTGGCCGCAGCGTGCCCACCTGGCCGGGGACGAAGGCCTCGCGCTCGATGGCCCGGTACAGCAGCAGCCGGCCCAGACCCGCCATCACGGCCAGCCCGGCCAGGCCGAGCGCCCCGGTCAGCCAGCGCCGGTAGAGCGACGGGGGAGAAGAGACGGCCGGGGCGGGAGTGGGGGGCATGGGGGCGAAGAAGCGGGGCAGGATGTGATAACCGTAGCACCTGCAGGGCCGCTGTGCAGACGGATTGCCTCGGGTGTGCCCTGGATATGCTCGTGGAGTGCTCCGGATTTGACGCTGTCGCACCGGGAATCGCTTTGTAAATCCGTGGAAAATCAATCGTTTATCTACGAAATAAGCGATGTCTATCGACCTGATAGAAAACTTTTTGCCCCAGATCACCAATTTCTTCTTGCTCATCTATCTACAGGTAGATAGTATTCGAGCCATGGACAGCGACGCAGCAGCCAAAACCGAACAAGACGGCAAGGCCAAAGCAGAAACGGTCCACGCAATACCGCAGCAATACCAGGCAGTTTCAGTACCCAGTGGCGGTCTTTTTTTTAGCCCTGGTCCTCTATCTAGCAGTAGATAGCAAGCAAGGCGAGGACCAAAAAGAAGGCCGCTGAAATTGCAGCACGAACCCATGGCCAGACGATCCGCCCAACGAACCAGGATCGCCGGGCCCAGCAAGGAGAGCATCATGAACGCCAAGACCATCCTGACCGCCGCCGCCCTCGCCGCCGCTTTCGTGACGGGCGCTGCCCAAGCCGCCCAACCGCGTGGCGAAGCCTACGGCTACACCTACCGCGTCAACGACGCACGCAGCACGTTCACCGACGGCGCGCGCCAGGGCAAGTTCGATTCGTTCAGCGAAGGCGCCCGCATCGGCAACCGCGATGCCTTCACCGACGGTGCCCGCGTGACGAACCGTGACGGCCTGGTGGCCAGCATCGGCAGCCGCGACGTGTACACCGAAGGCGCCCGCATCACCAACCGCGATGGCTTCACCGACGGTGCCCGCGTGACGAACCGTGACGGCCTGGTGGCCAGCATCGGCAGCCGCGACGTGTACACCGACGGCGCCCGCATCACCAACCGCGATGGCTTCACCGACGGTGCCCGCACCGCCGACCCGTACCTCGACGGCGCGCGCTTCGTCGCCGGCCTGGACCGCACCGGTGTGTCGGCCAGCCCCGCCCGCAAGGTGGATCCGTACCTGGACGGCGCCCGTGGCAACGGCCCGCGCAACCCGTACTTCGACGGCGCCCGTACGCCCGACGTGTACACCGACGGCGCCCTGGCCTGATCCGGCCGAGCCGGCCGCAACCGAATGTCGCGTCACGACCTGACGATGACAGCCCGCGCAGACGGCGCCCCACAAGGATGGCCGTCTGCGTTGTTGTTTGAGGTTTTGTGATGAAGACGATGCGACACGACGCCCTGATCCTGGGCAGCTGGCTGGCACTGTGCGCCGGCAGTGGTGCAGCCATCACCCTGGCGGTGCAGGTTTTGGCCTGAGCCGGCCGGCGATTGACTTCGGGAAAATCCCGGTTGAGTATCTATCTTCGTGTAGATAAAGTACCGACCATGAAAACGCAACCTGTCCGCGAGCAATTGCTCGAACATACGCTGGTCCTGATCCGCAGCCGCGGCTTCAACGGATTCAGCTATCGCGACCTGGCCGAACTGGTGGGCGTGAAGACGTCCAGCATCCACTATTACTTCCCGTCGAAGGACGACCTCGTCCTGGAAGCGGTGAAGGAATACAGCAAGCGCATCTCGGAACGGTTGGGCAACATCGACCCGAGCCTGCCCGTGCTGGAGCAGGCGCGCCAGTACCTGGACCCGCTGCGCCAGACCTGCGGCTCCGGCCAGATCTGCCTGGCCGGCATGCTGTCCACCGAGATCCTGAGCCTGCCGGAATCGGTGCACCACGTGCTCAAGGACTTTTACCGCATCAATGAATCGTGGCTGACCAAGCTGCTGGAGCGTGGCCAGAAGGAACGCGAGACGCCGTACCCGGTGCCGCCGGCCATGCTGGCGCAGGTCATCTACGGCTCGCTGCAGAGCGGGCTGATCGCCGCACGCCTGTTCGGCACGCAGGAGCGTCTGGACGCCGCCGCCGAGACGCTGCTTGGCGCGCTGTGCAACCAGCGTGCGAAGGCGCTGATGGAATCGCAGGTGGTCTGCGGTTCGCTGTAGTTTTCCGCCCGGTTTTTTTCGCCCGGGTTCGCCCTTCCGCGGCGTTTCCCCTTCCCGCATCCGCCGCCGCTCTCACGCCTGTGGGAGTGGCGCGCATCCAGCCAGCACACGCTGCCAGGCGCCCACCGTTTCGCACAACCATTCCGGATCATCATGCGGCAGGTCATGTCCCGCCCACGGGTGACGCACATGCTGCGCGGCGGGCCACGCCGCGGCCAGCTGCGTCGAGCATGAAGGATTGACCAGGCGGTCGGCGTCTGACGCGACGATCAGCGTGGGGCAGCGCGGCGCCTCCGGCTGCG